>Ga0209302_10000254_pt1 | contig 32593 bp, 51 predicted proteins | sample ArcOceMetagenome_2_FD_187445 | JGI IMG/M metagenome (GOLD analysis project Ga0209302, IMG submission 187445) | Marine eukaryotic phytoplankton communities from Arctic Ocean - Arctic Ocean ARC135M Metagenome (SPAdes) (version 2) | ecosystem: Environmental > Aquatic > Marine > Oceanic | place... | reverse complement strand
GAAGTGGAGTGCCGTTGCCAACATTAAGAATCGGGAAGTGATTGTCATGCGATGGATACTGATAGATATCAACATCATTAACATTACCCGAAGACCCATTATCAGTTCCGTAGCAGAGAATCTGACCACCACCAGTAGAAGCAAATTGAGTGAACCTATTTCCGCGAGGAACATCAGCGGTAGCTGAGACTCTGTTAGTTCCTAATAGTTTGAGGGCATGACCGATTGGGAACGGTCCAGCGCGGAGTGCAAGACAGTTTTCAAACAGGTTTGCATCGGATGATCCTAAGATAAAAGCATCGCCTTTGTTGTGAAACGATCTGAAATCCCTGAAGTTATTGAAGGAAGTATTTGCCCCCCAATCAAGCACACCAGTAGCAACAAAGATTCCTCCGTATTCACCGCCCGCGAAGTTACGGCTAACGATATTCTCAAAGTCATTGAACTGCGGGTCTTGGGATACAGTTGCAGGTTTATCCATCGATCCGATGTTCTTCACGCCCATGTAAATTGCAGCAGTCCTTGGTTCGATGAACGACAGGTCTTTGTACTCGCCGTTACTCGCAGTAATGACACGAAGTCCGATGTGCGCATCTTGGCAATCAAAGTGAATCCGAGAGACACCCGAACCGACGATTTGCTGATCGTTTGCCCCGTCACCATAGACAGAGTGAACCTCAACCATTACCGATGGTTTGTAGATTTCAAAACTTTGGTCTCTTATCCACCAAGCAAAATTGGAGTTTGCTTTGACTTCAACATGCCCATAGTCTGAGGTCATAATTAAGTCAGTCACGCCACTAGCATCATCCCTTATTAGCATGCCTTGATATTTGAATATATCGGAAGTGTCAAAACTAGTATTACTCAGGCGAGTTCCAGTATGAGAAACATCGGCTGCGTAGATAGTCCCGCTATTGACAACAGCACCATCAAACTCAGTTCCGATCCATTTAAGAGTAGTTGCGGCTTGAACACCTTGAACACCAACGTCTTGACTCCCGCCACCACCTTCACCGCGTAGGCGAATGTTTGAAGTGCTAATATCAATCGTTGAAGCAATCTCCCATGTTCCAGCAGGAATAACGATGTCACCGCCACCATTAGCAGCAACTGAATCAATAACAGCTTGAATCGTTGAAGAGTTGTCGCCCGATGTAACTAGTCCTGTTACGGCTCCATCGTTGCCTTGGATGCCCTGGATGCCCTGGATGCCTTGCGGCCCTGCGACTATTGAGTCAGCTCCGTCAGCTCCGTCTGCACCATCGTTACCTTGGATGCCTTGTGGTCCCGCAACGGTTGAGTCAGCTCCGTCAGCTCCGTCTGCACCATCGTTACCTTGGATGCCTTGTGGTCCCGCAACGGTTGAGTCAGCTCCGTCAGCTCCGTCTGCACCATCGTTACCTTGGATGCCTTGTGGTCCCGCAACGGTTGAGTCAGCTCCGTCAGCTCCGTCTGCACCATCGTTACCTTGGATGCCTTGTGGTCCCGCAACGGTTGAGTCAGCTCCGTCAGCTCCGTCTGCACCATCGTTACCTTGGATGCCTTGTGGTCCCGCAGCACCATCAGCACCATCGGCACCAGTAGGGCCACTAAGATTATCAGGGATGACTACGCTACTGCCATCGGATCGTTCAAGGTAAGTAGGCATCGGGGATTAATAACCACCTTCGGCTCCTAGAATTCCACCGATCATACCTGCTTCGGCCTCGTCGTCGGGAGACATTTCTGCCTCTTCTTCGTCGTATCCTGCTGGCTGGGCGGAGGTGACATCAAAGATGGCTCCCCCGTCGGCTGTCTCGCGAACTTGCGCGATGACTGTTAATTCAACCGTATCGCCAGCTGACTTAGTGGCGATGAATTCGGCGAGTGCTTCGTCCTCTCCTGAGAGGTGTAGTGTATTTGGTTCAGTCGGGCTCATACACATGACCTATACTACTAGGTCGTGTGTATCAAGAGAAATGTCCACACTCCAATTCGAGTGCTTCCTCCTCTGGCGCGGCGGAGGGTGACATCTCGTAGTAATAGATTGGGTAGGAGGTGGAGTCGAACATGTGGATGTGCCCCTTCTTGGTCTTCTCTGGCTTGTCGTCGAGTTCAACGCCGCCCTTACCTTTGGCCTTTTTGAGGAAGCGGAACATGCTATCAACTGGCTCGGCCAATGCGGAGACACTAATCGTCTCCGCGTGCAGGGCATTGCGCACACAGCGAACGCGCTCACCGACCGAGCCGTCACCTTTGTCCGGAGCGAGCATCCGAATCGGAGACAGCTTACCATACTTGTCGGGGTTGCTTTCGATGAGAGCCTTTGAGATCCGACTGAACGCGAGGTAGTCGTAGCTCCCTTGCGGATTGAAGTGAGTGAACATCGCCTTGTCCCCAATGTGGATGAAAGAGAAGTCATGCTTCATCCGATCGCACCAGAATAGCATACGGTTGTATTGGAGCCGAATCAGATCTTCATAGGATACGTGCTCGCTGAAGTTGGCCAGTGCGTCGAAGATGCGCCAGTGGTAGCGACCGCGGAACGGGATGCGCTGCATGAAGGTCTTAGCATTGTTGGCATCGCCGGGGTCATAGCCGATGATGATCGGAAACTTAGGGATAGGCATGAACCCTGTCTTGCCGATCGTTCCCTTGAGGTGGATCTCGACATCGTAGGCATTCTTAAAGATCGCATCCCCCGTGATCTTAGCGACCCATAGGCCGAGGATGAGGCGGTCGTATGCGGTAGGGTCATCGCGGCAATCCTCCATGACCTTGGCGATGTATGCGTCCATGTCCTCAACGTAGGTGTTGAGTCCAGATGGGAGGTGATGCACCCCAAAATTGGTATTCCAGCCCTCCTTCTTCTTGGTGTAGGGGTCGAGTGCTTTAGGCTCGTAGCCCGGCTGAGCTGCTCCGCGTGAGTTGGTCGCCTTATGCACGAAGAACTGCTTGAACACCCAGTTCTTTTCACCCTCGTCACCAGGATTGCAGGTGCCGACGAACTGTTGCGCTGCGGCAGGGATACCAGCTCGGCGGCCAAGTTGCTGAATGCACTTCGTAAAGTAATGGGGACTGTCGGTGTTGGTGAGCTCCTCGATGTGGATGTAACTCGGAGTCATGTTCTTGACTCGACCAGCAATGCTTGCCCCGTAGGGCATCGACATGAGCAGGATAGAGGATGACCCACCATTGATCGTCTCGATGTCGATCCACTGGTTCTTTGCAATGTCACCGTATGAATCGGTGTAGCGTAGGCCGATCGCTTGGTTCCACTTTTTGAGCGTCCCCCAATAGCGACCTTCGTGGTCTTGCACCTCGGAAAGGAACTGCTCCCACGCACCACCGGCGGCAGCACCCGTCTTGATGATCACGATCACCACGGCCAGAGCGTTGTCGTGCGTCGCGCAGTGGGCAACCAGCTTGTCTAGGCCGGAGTAGGTCTTGCCACTGTAACGCTCGCCATATGCCAAGCAATACGGCGACCTATCCCAGTATAAATCAAGCTGCCGCTCATTGAGTTCAGGCACCCACCCGCCGTCGCCGCGCACAACCGAGAGCTTAGGTAGTTCCTCGCACGGCACCTTGGAGCCGTCCATGTATAGTCGATGATCCATGCTAGTTGGCTAGGTCACCCCTTGAGGATGCGACCACCGCGTGTGGATTTAGTAGCGCGGCCGTCGCCACCGCCACCGCCCATTTTGCCTGCGATCTCGGCGGCTTTAATACGTGCGAGCGCAGCGTTGTTGCCAGTCTCGGCGAACTTGCGCAGCTCGGCCATGATGGTGGTGTATTGCTTCTGCCACTCCAGCTTGTCGTCCTCGGAATACTTCGGGCCTTCGTATTTAACGACGGTGCCGTCCTCGGTGACGACGGTATGCTCGTAAGGATTTTCGGGGTCGTCGATGTATTGAAGGACGTTCTCTTCGATCCACGTGGCTCGCTTACTAAGCTTGTGCGACGACATGACCATCGTGGCATGGGTAATGTTGATCGACTTGGAGAAGGACTGCTCTGCGAATCGAGCGAGCGTGTTGATCTCGCCTGCATCTGCGCCGAACAGTTCGTCGATGTTCTTCGCGTCGATGAAGTCCTGCTCCTTGCCAGCCATCTCGATCTCAAGCGCGTGCTGATCCTTGGGCGACATCGTCCCAGAGGGTGCTTCGATCAGACTATACGACGAGGTGTTGTCCACCCATACCGCCTTGAGGGACGGACTCTTGAGTAGGACACGGTCAAGCCACTTCCGATCTGAACCAGGGGCGAGCCCATGTTCTTTGAGTAGTTCGAAAGCGGCTTTAACATTGCCTCCACACTGCTTCATCGCGCTGTGAATTACAACGGGATCGACATCGTGTGGTGCGGGAGGTGGTGTAGGTTCAGATGGTTTCAATTTAGGTCATGTATAGTAGGTTTATCATATTTTTAGTAGGTTCCGATCTCAAAAGTTTCTTCCTCCTCCTCGTACCCATAGCTCTCACTCATGACTGCACAGCCCCATAATTTCTTCTGGTAGTTTCATACTAGGGACGCTGTGAAGTCCGTTGTGTCGGCTATCTCACTTGGGTAGGTGATCGCTGAAATTGTGTGCTTTTCGCCGTTATTGAGTGTGACTTTATCTCCGACCTGCAAGTTTCTTATGGCTGGAGTGGCTGCGACATTAGCCACACTGAGCGTCTTGTCATTTAGTTCGTATCGTTTGTTGATTGGCATATTATTGATTTGGTTTCAGTTGTGAGATTCCCGGTGTCTCTATCTATGTCTAGGCCAGTCCTGTCATACCCATGTGGGGCTAGTCTGTGATGATGTTGAGTTTACGTAGGGCTTCGAGGGTTTTGCTGCTTCCAGTTTTACCAACGAAAATTTCGCTATTAAGGCTATCTAATACACTATTACCAATGAAATCCTCATAGCTGAGTGCCTCCCGAACGTCAGAGATTTCCACATAAACCTCGTGGAACTTTCCAAGGTAGGCGGCGTTGGTGTATAGCGGTAGATACCCCAGCGGCATCAAGGTCCTGTATCCGTCTTTGAATACTCCATGTCCAAGAGAGTCACAGGTAAAATTTTCCCCGTTGTCGCTCCACACGTCCCCAGCTTCGTGCTTGCGCTGCTCAGGCTTATTAGCTAGTTTCTCAAGATTTTGCAACTCTGCTTTTAAGTCTTCGATCTTTGAGTCCAAGCACCTTGAAGCTGATGCCTTCCCTGCGACGTGACCAGTAGATTTCTGTCTGTGCGCGTTCCACAGAACCAGACGGATTATCCAATTCATTTCGTTCCTCATAGATAGCCCTTCGTTGTGGTGATGTTGGCGTGAGCGACGACGCGGCCGATCTGCTCAAGGATCTCGTCGGAGGTCAGGTCTGCACCGTCCTCAAGTTCCTTCTTCATGCGTCGGATACAGGTGTGGCGCAGAGCGTGGAAGGTTTTGCCTTCGATCTCACACTGAACCAGCTCCTTCTTGAAATACTCCGAGGGTCGCGAGCGGCTCTTGGATAGGATGAGGTCGCGCTGGACAGGGAACAGGTAATCAATGTCGCCTGTTGGTAGCTGCTCGAAAGCGGCCTTCATGGTGTCCGTCATCGGGACAGCAATGCGGGTATCGCGCTTGTCAGTGTGGACAATGACCTCTCCCTCGCTGGCAAAGCACATCCATTCCAGTTGGCAAATGTCACCAATGCGTAGGCCGATCTCCCATGACATGATCGAGGCGAAACGGAAGAACCGCATCCAATCGAGGCGGGCGTTCGGCTTGTGGATCTTAGGGTCGTGCTTCTCATCGCGGATCAGCTTCTCAAGATACAGGATCTCGGAGGTGAAGTGCTTGATGAGGCGGCGAAACTCTGGCTTGGTGAACGCCTCGATGTGCTTCACTTCCTGTTGCACATGCTTGAGGATTTCCTTGCCCTTACGCACCTTGACGATGGCGGCTGGATTGCCGGCACAGTAGTTGTTGGCGAGTAGGTATTGGAACAGGGTTCGGATGGCGAACAAGCGGATCTGCCGAGTCTTCACCTTGAGTGGGCTGTCCACTGGGTTGACGAATGGGTAGATGTGATCGAGGGTGATCTCCATCGGGCTCAACTTACCGAGCTTCATGTCGCGTAGCCACATGTCGTAGTAGTTGAGGCAGGTTTCGATCGACCTCGGAGCCTTGCCCACCTTCTCCATGAACTCCTTCCACTCTTCGCGCACCGCCTCAAGGGTCATGCGCTTGGAGGTGCCTCGCGTGAACTGTGCAAGGGCTGATTCAGTGAGGGCGTTGCGTTTCCCTAGGGCGACAATGTCTTCCAGCTTGGCAGACTTGACGTGCTTGCGTAGGTCGCGCTCGGTGCCCTTGATACCGGAGCTATACCAGTTCGTTGGGCGACCGTCGCGGCCGGGGTGTTTGATTTCCCACACACCAGACTCTTTCTTGCGAGCCTGTATGTCGTGAGCGATTTCAATAGCGGTCATTTATTATTTCCTTGGTTGGTTAGATGTTGTCGGAGATGTCATTCACGGCATCCACCCACATGTTGTCGACGATCCCAGCAGCCTCATCCTCGGGGTCTGCGGATGCGTCGTATTCGCCGAACGAGTCGGCCTCGACTATGATCCATAGGACGTCGCCATCCTGCATGTGATCCTTGGCTCCGAAGCAGAACCCAATTTCACGGCGGCCAACGCCTCCCGTCTCTGCATAAATGCAAGGACTTCTGATTTCAGATTCATCATCATTTAGAAACTCGATGGCTTCCGTTATTGCTTTGGCAAACTGGCGTTGCGTTTCATTTGTGAACTTCATTTATTTCCTTTCTGTTCTCGTCGTGAGCGGGGGCATGCCGAGCTCTTTCCGGAGAGGGTTTACGTGAGTGCGATAGTGTTGCTCGCATAGAGTTTTGCGCCTGCTCCGTTTCATGGTGTGCAGGTGGGCGATTCTTGTCTTGAGTGCTTTTACCTCTTTGGCTCGTTGCCTTACCAGTGTGGTATCGTCACGGATTGCGGCCTTCGCCTTGGTGATGCGGATCTCTGCCAGTCTGCCAGCTTCGACGGCGCCACCGATTAGCGACCCTGTCTCCTTGAGGTCAACGTCGTAGTCATTGAGCTTGTCGTCGGAAGCATACAGCTCCTTCTCGATGTCAGTTGGAACTCGTCTGGGCATCGTGCTTGGATCTCAGGTAGCCCACGTAACTCGCATACATCGGCTTCCACCGAGTCTCGTAGTCAGGTTCCTTTTTAAGGAAGGTGAACGCTCGCTTGCCCTTCACGTAACACCAGTGCTTGTGCATGCTGTCACGTTCGGAGAGGTTGACGCCGCACCCCTTAGAGAATGCGATCATCATTGCGCATGAGACGTCGTCCCATGTGAGCAAGTGCGAGAGTCCTTGCACCTGTGCTACTGTTAATCCGCTGCGCTCTGCGATGGTGGCATCGCTGAGCACAACGGGACGGGAGCCGCGCCCCTCTCTAGCGAGGAGGCGGCAAACGATAGGCGGGAACCTTCGGAGCCGTTGTTCAATGGTCAGTTTCTTGGAGCCAGACATTGAATACGGTTACGCCACCGAGCGAACTAGGTCAAGTGCTATCCCGCATTTGCGGTGACGGGGTTCATGACTTTAGGCGGTGACTTGAGTGGTGTTGATGCCCTTGTGGGCGTTGGAGATCTGAGCCCGCAATGCAGGCCAGTGTTTCGTTTGTGCGATTTCATCGACGAGAGCTTTCTTGTCGAATTTATCGAGCGACTTCGCAAGCAGCTCACCTAGATCCACTGGTTTGAAGTGACGGGGGACGCGCTTACCTTGCAAGCAGATAGTCGCACTATCTTGCTTGGTTGATACGGCATCGTAGACCGTCTCTTCGATGGATGCCTTGACCAGCACCGTGTAGATCTTGGACGAGCGGCTGGTGATACGGTCGATACGACCCTTGGCTTGCTCGAACGAGCCGTAGGTGTATTCAGTGCTGCCGACAATAAGCCGGTCGCACTGGTCGAACGAGTAGGCTTGGGCGCATTTGATTCCCATCAGTAGCACCTTCGTCTTCTTCTTCTTGAAGGCCGAGGCTTGTGCCGATGCCTTATTCGCTCCGAGTTCGCTGTCGATCCGACTGAACGGAACGCCGCATTGCTCCAGGCAGGAGGCGATGGCCGCAGTCAGATCCAACCGAGCATTGACGATCACGACCTGCCGACCTTCATCGAAGAAGTCGCGGCATAGTTCGAGGATCGCTCTCAGCTTGGGGTTGAACTGGCTGGTGACCACGTCTGAGCATGGGAAGCAGTTGTGCTTCGTTGAGTCCGGCCCGTTATACTGGGAGGACATAGGCTCAGCGCAGATAGCCCGAAGGACTGCGATCTGAATGCCCGCTCTCGTCATCGGGTTGTCGTGGTCGATGTTGCCACGCTCCATGAAGTGAGCGTAGAGCTTGCCTTGTTGCAGCCCCATAGGAACACGGACGTCCACAACTTCGGGGCGTCGGTAGTCGGGGCAGCAGTCGGGTTTGCTGACGTAGGCCACTGTTGGCTTGATGAGTTTGAGCAGCCGGGCTGGGCTGGACAGGATCGGCGAGTGCTTCGGCTTAGGCCGCGCCTTGTCGTTGCGGATTGCAATGTCCTCTGCTGTGAGATCCCGCTCGTTGGAGAGGAAGTTATCACAGAAGCGTCCCATGTCCTCACGGCGGTAAGGGAACGCGGCGTTGGACTCGCCGCCCTTATACCAGTTCGGCACACACAACCAACCTAGCAGGCTGAACAAGTTACTTGCTCGGTCTGGGATAGGAGTCGCGGTGAATGCGAACTTATACTTGGGCTGCATCCGGATCATCGCGTCGGTGAGTTGCGAGTTAAGGTTGCAGGCCTTGTGCGCTTCATCGGCGATGACCATGTCGAACTCATGCTGGTATGTCTCAGCGAGGCACGGAGTAGCTAGGCACTTGATGCCATTCGCTTTGGAGAAGAACGGCTTCTTCATGTGAAGTCGGCCGCACTCACCCATTCCTTCCACCCATTCCTTGTGGTTGTTGGCGTCGAAGATTTCGATCCGTCCATTGAGGTGCTCATGCTCCTGCATGTCGGGGACATACTGCTTGTCGATGAACTGGTAGATGTTCTTGGACGTCCACGTTTTCGGGGCGAACTCCTGCGACTGGTTGTTGAACATGCACTCGTAGTAGGTGATGTAGAACCCCTTGGGGAGCACGCCATTCTTACCGCGGTGTGCGTTCAACTCTTCCTCGTCGCAGAAGACACGCACCTCAGCCCATGGAGCGAAGAAGTTAATCTCCGAGATCCACTGTGCATCCTCACCTCGGACTGTGCCTTGTGGTGCGATAATCAAGGGACGCTCTGCGCCTTTCATCATTGCCACCGAGATAGCGAGCAGTGTCTTGCCTACTCCTGTCTCCGCTGCAGGGAGTCCGAAGTTCTTGCAAGCGAAGCGAGCGAGATACGTCCGTTGTCCGGGCAAGTAGGTGAATCCACCTGCCATCTCTAGGTTGTCCATCACCTCATGGTGGTAGGCGATGAGGTCGGGGAACGCTTCGGCCACCGTGTCAACCACGGGACGAGTGAAGGTATTCCACAACACACGCTCTGGGTGAGCATAGACCTTGTAGTCTCTGCCGTTGGCCGATCTCGTATCACCTGCCTTGGGATCGGGGCGATCAAGGAACTCATGGAAGTCGCCGTTGTTATCCCGAAGGATGATCTTACGTTCGCGCCCCTTGAGTTCGCAGTGGTGAGCTGTCGAGTAGGTGCGTCCGTCACTGTCGAGGTGAACCTTATCACGATCATACTTCTCGCAGAACTCATACGTCTCACTGTCCACGGTGTATTGCTTGCCGACTGTGAAGAGTCCGTCAGTTTCTACGCAGTTCATCCGGTGGATGGTGTCGAGAGCGGCGATGACTTCCTCTTCCGTTGCTGTTGGATCGTCAGCGAAGGCGGTCAGCTGTTCGAGCGTCTCGCCTGATAGTTGCTGCGTCTCTGGGAGCGGAACGAGGATGGTCGAGCTGGAGCATTTAAGGAACCCATCGTTCTCAGCGTATGCAACCAACTCGAAGTCCGTCACTGGCATGATCGGAACCTCAGAGGATGCGGCCTCGATGATAGCGATCTCGATCTGCGCCTTGCAGTCCGGCTCGATGACGTAGAGGCCAGCGTCGATCATTTCCTGCATGATGCGGCGTGCCTTGAAGTCGCCAGCTAGACTCATTGGGGATTGCCCTTCAAGTGCTAGGAGGTTGCGAGCTGTCTCGGGTGTGATCTTCTCCGTCATCTTGAGGCGAGTGGACAGGTAGGTTTGCAGCCGACCGTAGGAGTCCAGCCAGAAGTTCCACTTACGACCGCGCTTCTCCTCCTTCACGATAGTCGCTGCTGTTGCGAACTCCTCGGCTAGAATACCAGGGCGAGTGACTACCAGCTTGTCCTCGGGCTTCCGCTCCCAGAACAAGATGCCTGCCACCACGTCGACGCCGTTCCAGACTTCTTCGCGAGTCTCGAAGGATGTCACCTCATCCCACTTGTCGAGGCCGAGGCGTTCGATGGTCGAGGCGTTACCGATGAGCATCCCCTTGTTGGCGTGGTCGATGCAGTGCCGGAGCGTCCACTCAGTCGAGTCGATGCCGTCCCAACGGAACCCGAACGGAGGGTTAGCCACGGCGAAGTCAACGCACCAATGCCCGTCAACCAGTTCGTTCATCACCTCATTGAACTTAGGAGTCGAGCCTTCGACTATGTTGTAAGAACCTTGGCCGTCGTAGCTTTGCGCTGCCTCGGGGTCTAGCTCCACTCCGAACTTAGGAGATGCCCACGGTGCGCCCTTGAGTAGGTTGCCGTAAGCGCACTGCGGATCGTAGATGGATTGCCCGTAGTTAATGTTCAGTCGCAGCACGAGTTGGTAAGCCAAGTCACGTGGAGTCTGATATTGCTGGAGTCCCTTTAGGTCGCCATTGCGGTTTACTGCTGTGCCATTCTCCTTCAGCACTTCGTCGAGGATGTTGCCATCCACTTTTGATCTGCGGTCTTTATCCATAGTCGGTATCGTTAAGAATTATAGGTTGAGTGTTGCCATGTGTCGGCGGTAGGCCGCGTCGAATGCGTCACGGCAAACGAGGCGAACCTTGGTGGGTGACGCTAGGTGTAGTGGCGCCGCTGGGCGCCCGCTCTTTAGTGCCGGCACCTTAGCCCTGGCGAACTCCGTCAGTGCTTCGTCGTCATACTTGGCGATGCCGTCGACTAGGTCGCGTTGGTATTGGTTCTTACTGTATTTAGGATGTGGCATATTGTCGTTGATTGTAGCGTTTCGTTTGTTGCTCAACCCACTGTGTCATGTGGTTGAGACGGAGATCCATTGTTCATCGGACAGGCTCAGCGATTGTGCTGCCCATGGTGATGACGCCGTTGAGCTTGATACACTCTTGGTAGGCTGACAGCTCCGTGTCGTCTTGGCACTCGTCCTCGCTTCGGACGATGCGGGCTTTGCCTGTGTGTGAGTCACTTAACCGCACGGCTCCATCGCGGGGGATGAGGTTGACTTTCACGATCTTGCAACCCGCTCGCTCGATGCGGCCTACTGCCTGCTGTCGTGAGGGAGCTGACCATAGTTTTGGTTCTGCCCCTGTAAACACGCCTCCTGGCGCTTCTGGCCATTCGTCGCGGATTGAATCGAAGTCTCCTTCATTCCAGCACCGAAGGAAGGAGATTGGCTCCTCGCAGGCCACAGATAAGGCAAACTCAATCGCCTCGCAAGCTGCATTAGGACATGGCCCCGATCGTTCATGCTCCATGTTTCTGAGCTTCTCGCAAGCGGCTGACCATTGGTAGAACCAGCCAGTGTCGTGCTCGCTAATGTCGGCGTCGACGCGGGCGGAGTAGTCGAGGACTTTCTCGATGGCTTGATCTCGTTTGTTTGGCGGTGTTGTTTTATCTGACATAGCGGGCTAGGTTGTTTGGTTGCAGGTTGATGTTGAGCAGGAGCAGGCTTCGCAGCCTGTGGTTGGAACTTCTGAGGTGATGTTGTCGATAAGGTCTTGCCAAGTGCTGATGTCCTCAGCACTGAGCGGGATGATCGGTGTCTCTCGGATGATCTTGTCGATGTAATCCATAGCGAGCAGGCCTTTCTCCCGGATGTATTGCGTCATGGAACCAGGCTTCGGCGTGGCACCACGGAAGCCTTTGACTGGCTTGCGCCATAGGCCGTGGATGAGTGGCGTGTTGTGCGCTCCCATCCCCTTGAGCTTCTTGCGAACCTCTCCAATCTCGTCGGCACTAAGCTTGGAGGACTTGGCTGCCTTCTTCTTGTTGGCCTTCGTCCAGCGTAGGCCTGTCTCGATCTCTTGAGAGAGGATAGCTCGGCGCTCGTTGGCTCCGTCGATGTGACGTTGGGCGGTGCGAGCCTCGATCATGACGATGCGGCTGAGCTTGTCCTTGGTTAAGGAGTGTAGCTCATGCGGTTTCATGGCTGGACAGAAGTAGCACGACGACTTCTCCGGAACATACGGCAGTGTGCTGGCTGCGATCTGAGTCTTGCATTCGTCGCGATCCCACTTCCAGTCCTGCAGGGGATACCAGTAGTCATACTTAGGGTCGTCAATGTCGCCGACATGATTGCTTCGGCGTATGTCATTGGAGCCATTGTCATAGCCGATGACTTTACGAACCTTCATGCCCAATGCCCACGCTTGGATGGCTACGTCCCACTGGTTGCAGAATTTTTCCTGCGGTGCGATCTTCCACTTTTGCGAGCATGACTTACCACCGTATGCCAGTGACGGCAGTGTGGTGTTGGTCAGGCAGTTCTCTTCAAGCGAATGGTAAGGCGGCCAGTGCTTAAAATTCTTCGCTTGATACTTGACCTCCGTGATTGGAGGGAAGCCGACCTCCTTGAGCCATGCGTCGATGACAGGACGGTAGGCATAGGTGTGGTCGGCTTCGCTGCCAGTGTCGGCGAAGATGATTAGGTCGGGGACTATGCCCTGACGTTCGAACTCGACGAGGACAGCAGTGCTATCGACGCCCATCCCGTAACATACTACTAATGGTAGGTCATTCGGTTTCACGATAATGCCTTGATGGTCTGGTTTACGATTGCGGTGATGCGCTTGCCGTCCTTGAGGCTGATGCTGATGACGGAGTCGCGCTTGGTTTCGAGGTTAATGATTCGGACATTGCTGTCGTCGACGGTGACGCACTTGAACCCTTCGGGTAGGCACACATCGAAGTTGTTGTTGATCCTCATGCGCCGCCCTTCCATGCGCTCGACCTCTTCGTCGATCGCCCTGGATTCGGCGGGGCTCTCGTCCTCCATGAAGGAGTCGAAGGTCCGTATGCTAAGCAGGAGGAGTGCCCATGCTATGCCGCTGATGATGAAAGCACCTGCGCTCACGCCGAGCCGAGCCACCACCATGCAGGTGAAGCTCGGAGCGAGGATGAACTCAATGCTAAGTATTAGTATCTTGGTTGGTCTGGTCATACTTTTCTAGGATTTCAGTGACGTGGTTGTAGTGTGTGATCGGTGTCACTCGATCCCACCAAATGAATTCGGTCACCCCTTTCATGATGACAGGGTGGTCGCGAGGATCGACGCCGATGAGGACGGCCTTGTGAGCGTAGCGTCCGTCTGTAACGTCGCATGACTCCAGCCTCGTCGCCGAGATAGGATCAATGTCTAGCACCTCACTAACCAAGCGGCTGATGTTGGCGATAGCTGGATCTCTCGGGTCTTGGATGTTCGCGCCGGGCATGGCGTATGGTCGCCAGTCCACTCGGACTAGCAGGACTTTGTTGTCTCGGATGATGATGGCGGTGGCTTTAGGTGCTGGCATATTATTGGCGGTGATTATTGTTGGATGAATAGTTCGGCGAGGACTTCGTTCGCACCCTTGAGTGACAGCCAGTAGTCGGGGTAGCCAGCAGGTGTGGCCACGGCGACGCTACCCTTACGGGCTTCGGCTTGATCGATGCGCTCTGAGAGTTGCTCGATCGTTAAGGTGCATCGGGATGCGCAGGTTTGAATGAAGTCCGTGTTACTCATTGTAGTTTGATGGGCTGTGTTGAGCCATTGAGGTTGATGAAGTAGCCACGGCAGTTGAGTTTACCGTAGCGAAACATCGACCATACGAGTTGTAGTGCGTAGGTTGCAACGGCTTGGTTGATGAACAGCTCTTGTGATTCCAGCGCCTCGGCTAGTGAGCAGCTCGGCCCCGCCTCCTTGTGGCGTCGGTCGATCAACTTGCGGTAGGTCTGGTGTGGTAGTGGAATGTCACCACCACCGAACACGACCTGCCCTGTCGAGCTGTCGTTGCCGCAGTCAATGAACCAGTCCTTGCAAGTGCGCCCCTTGTAGATGCGGTGCCGAGCCTTGCGACTATCGACGCAGACCATGGTGAGGTCGCACTTGATGTCACTAGTCGACGCCTCCCACTGCAGGCCGTATGCCATGTTGATACGCTGAGCCATTGCGGTTGCCTTGTTGACGCCGACGTCATCTTGGGAGAAGAGTTGGCGGCCGACGTTGGGTTGCTCGACCACATCCGGATCACAGATGATGACTCGGGGGAACTTGCCACCCAATTCGTTGATGGCTTTCTCAAGTCGAGCGAGGCCAGCAGCGACGTGGCTGCCAGTGCCACCGCAACCGAAGACTGCGAGGGTTTTTATATTGTTGGGATTGATGTTCATTCGATAATAAATACGGCTCCAGTGCCGTCACAGGTTAGGCATCGTGTTGGGTTGTCTTCGTCTTCGTAGTTTGAGTTCCCGTAGTCACAGTGTGGGCACTCATCGGAGTATCGGGAGGCGTCGTCGCCGACGAACGATCGTGCCACGGGGATCAGGTTGCCGTAGATATCCTCGTCGCTGGTTCTAGTGCGAGCGACGTAGGCCGTGCCTTGATTGGGTGTGCCGCACTTGAGCACGACTAGCTTCTCGTCGAGTGTGATGTAGGTTTTACTCATCGTCGTATCCTTGGATTGGCATTCCTCCACCATCCACGTGACCATTGATCAGGTGACCTAGTGTGAGTTCAGTAGGCTTTAGCTTGGGCGTGTCGCCCTTGGCTACGGCCTTCCAGTATTTAACATAGGAACCGTGGGTGAACTTCGAGTTGAAGAAAGCGTCCGTCCACTGCTCGGCGTCGGCTGGTCGGACGCCGTGCTTGACTGTCGATCCGAGGCACACACCGCCATGCTTGTAGGTGTTGGGGAATGGTGACACGAACAGCTTGTCACTCATGCCCTTCGGCTCTGACTTGAGGACGAACAGCTTGAGGTCGGTCAAGCCCGCTCGGACACGTGCACGGAATACCATGTGCGGCATGTCGAGGAGTTGGCCGTGGTGCTTGGCGTGCTCGGGTGCAGTGAATGCAACCGCTCGCTTGGATGATGGAACATACCAGACGACTTCATCCTCGGTGGATGAGAGCAGACGATACGGGAGGAAGCACGGTGACTGCTGCTCTTGGCGTTCCTCCCAGCTCATCGACTCCCTCCTTACCCCTTCCGTATCGAGCCACTTAGCGGGGCCAGCGTTGCCGCTGTTGTCGATAGCGTGTTCGGAGATGGAGGTTCCGTTATACGATGAGTAGAAGACCCATGCTTTATTTGCTTTCACCTGCATCCCTGGGTCGAGGACGGGGCACATTTCTATGGTAGATTTCGGCATACTGATACTAGGTTGTCGATTGCTTTGAGGTATTCGATGATCTCTTCGAGGACTACATCGTCAGCACACATGCCGACGAGGTCTTCGAGAGGGTTGTCTTGGCACATGTCTGCGATACCTGAATACATCGCGTCCATCATGTCTTCGTGGTGATTGATACTGGAACTGCCGAAGTAGAAGAGGCCTTCTTCTGGGGTGTGGTAGCTGGTCGTGTCCTGCTCGTTACGGAGTAGCGCTTGCTCTGCCTCAACGATACGATCAACTGCCTCAACGATCTTGGCACGGTGCTTGGCGTTCTGAGGGACGAGCGTCTGCATAAGCGTCTGCCCCTCACCCTCCAACGTCGACTTGATATGTTGGTGCCATGCTTCTCCGTATTTTCCTGTGCCTGTCGAGATCTCAAGCAGCTTAACGAACCACTCGGGGTAGCCATTCATTAGACGAGACTTCCCCGCCCCATCCTCCCCAACCTCTTCAGCGTAGGCCTCTGACATTTCGTGTCCGATGCGTGCGGTGTAGAGGTCGGTGCGAATCATTCGCGAGGGTCTGGTTAGCTCGATGAATAGGAACTCAAGCAACTCAGGCTGGACGGCCTTGAAGCTGTGCCCATCGGTGCAGAAAACTGCAAGGCGAGGCTCATCCATAGCGCCATCCTCCTCGGTGGCTTTGTAACGGACGACACGTTTACCGGCGGGATTAACGTAGTCGAGGAAATCGCTAGCTCGATCACGGCAGGCCAGGTCGCTACCATTGGTGAACCGATACGTGACGTTGATGTGCTTGAACTTAGGCATCGGCTTGAGCAGGGAGAATCCCTTACGGAACTCTTCGAGCTGAGCCGACGCTGCTTCGTGTGTTTCGGTGAGCACTTCGTAGCCCATTGGGATTGTTGAGAAGTTAATCATAGTAGGACGACTCCTTTACTCTGCCCGTTAAAGACCGAAGGCGGCGCCGTTGTTAGCGGCGGCATGCCTCCGGCCTCAACTTTGAGCATCGGAGCGAGCTTATCCTTTCGCACCGATGACTTCTTGGAACGTGTAGAGTTCTTTACCTTGGGCATGTTCAGGACCTTTGATGTTAGCAGTGGCCAGCTCCGGATAGGTAGCGGCGTAGGAGTCCCGCACTTGAGCCGGTGTCATGGTCAGTGCTGGGTCGGGCAGTTCGATGGAGCCGTGCTTGAAGACACGGCGTAGTGTTGTAGTTGCCATAGTTTAGATTCCGTTCGGGAATAGCAGGAGCATTGCTGCTTCGGTTTCGGCGTCCGTCTCGGGCTGAGCTTCAACCTTAGCTGGCTCCACCTTGGCGGGTGCAGGCTTGGTAACCTTCTTCGCTACCTTCTTGGTCGCTGCCTTCTTGACGGGAGCGGCCTTAGCTGTCGGCGCTGCCTTCTTCTTAGCAGACTCGGCACTTGCCTCGGCTGCCTTCTTGAAGGTGGCGATCTGGTCGGCCGTCGAAGCATACGCCTCGCTGACTTCGTTGAATGCCATGCTTACCTCGTCGTCGATGTCGTCGATGGAGGCGACCACCTGGACAGGTGGCAGAGGATCTTCGCCCTCCTTGGGTTTGACCATGAGGATGGCGGTGCACTTGTCGCCGCTCTGTGTGAGCAGGACGCTTACCGAGGCAGCTCGGTCGAGTATAGGTTTTAGTTCTGGTATCATTAGATGGTGTCGTGGCATTGAGCGCAGCGTTGGCCGTGCTTGATGAGTTTACTTTTGCGGCTGAGGATGATGGTTGTCTTGACCTGCTCCTCTGCCGTGAAGGTCGGCTCACCCCTCGCTGCTGTGACGCAGTTAGGGTGAACCGTTCGATTGTCGTGTAACTTGACTGCGATCATCTGTATTGCTTGCGAATGAAGCAGCGAGTCGCCTTAGAGAAATACTCTAGGCGTTTCTCGACTGACGTGTAGGTGTCTTCAAGGTATCGCTCGAACTCAAAGAAGAAGTCATAGACTCCATACTCTTCGATCTGGTCAGCCGCTTGGGTTAGCTGACCGTTGACTAGCGACATGTGGATTTCATCTAGCTTGTTTTTGCTCATGTTTTTGTGTGTTATGGGAAAGGGTTGGCCGTAGTTTAAATAGTCACTCTACGTTTAACGTCCCCGATTGACTGTTGCGGGGAGCACCAACATGGTCGCCGTCTCTGTGGCGAAATTACGTTACGCTAGTTTGCGTGTTGGTGTTGGGCGGGATGGATTGTAGTTGGCTCCGTCTTGTCGGCCTTGGCGGTAGGCACTTGGATCTCCACGCGCTCCCCCCCTTCGAGAGCCAGTCCGGAGCTTGACCCCGAATGTCTTACTGAGCCACGCCTTCGACTTAACTTTGATCGCCAGTTGGTTCCGCTCATCCTGGACGACGAGCGCGGTGGTATCGTCGTCGAACTCCTTGAGCTTCCTTACACTACGTTCGAGCGCATCCACCAATCCTTGTATGAATCCTTGGCAGTAGACAGCACCGTCACCACGGAACCAACCACCATACAGTAGTATCCCTAGGGCTTGAGTCGTGTCGCGGAGTTCTTCGTAGATCTCGACGGCGGCCTCGGCGTTATCCTCTGACCCGTAGAAGTAAACCATACTTCCGTATCGCTGCTTGCCGTCCTCATCGAGGATAGCTAGGCCGTTCTTCTTGAGGGCAACTGATGGTGATCGGTAGTTGTTAGTGAACCCGATGAACGTGGAGACGAAGTTCAAGAGCGAGCCTTCCCATGTGGAGAAGTTCCTGCCGAGGGACACCGATGAGTGTCGCCCGATCTTCATGTTCTTTACTGGGTCATCTGCGCTCAGATCAATGTCGTCACGGGTGAGGTTGTGCTGCGACATGAGGCGTGTCGCTGCGTTCATAGCATTGTCGATCTCCCCTTGGGAGGCGTTGTTGCTATCGGATAGGTTGAGTAGCTTACGTAGCTTATCTTTGATGCGGTCTAGGTTCATTAGTTTAGTTATGTGATTCGTATTGATATACATTGGCTTCCTCTCGTCCGACGAGAACGTCGGCCACTCGGGCCCGTGGTGCTGCTGCCTGCCTTACCTTGAACTGATCGAAGCGGAACTTAACCCAGTGACGGAAGGTATCAGTTGCCTTCCATGTCGTTGGGTATTCTGACCCTGCCTTCTTAGCGATTAGCCCTTCGTAGAACTCGACGCCCCATACATTGTTGAGCTGCTGCATCCACGTCCACGCCTGCCTAGCTGATGCCTCGCCGAACATCGGAGTGGCATGAACTGAGTGTGCGCCTGGTTGCTTGTTAATGTCGTGCGGATCGACGACGAGTGACAGCATTTCCATGCGTGTCTCCAAGTCCTCAGTCACCGCAGGCAGGTCGAGTAGGATTAGTGATCCTCGACCAACATCGTGCCGTCGCTCAAGAGCTTCAGCGTCGAGGTGCTTGATGCCCAGTGATAGGCACATGTATCGGATGGAGTCGATGGCACGCTTGAAGCCATCACCGATACTCATTAGCTCGCCGTGTCTGTTGAAGACTAGGTCTGCTTCGAGGTCGATGAATGCACGCCACCCGTTATACTTAGGCTGGTAGAACCAGTGACCGAACAGCATGTCCGGATCAAAACGCCCCCCGCTCTTAGGCCGAGCGGGGAACGTCGATACTATTAAGTTGCCGTCGCTCATTCCGATTACTTAACTCCCTTCGTCTTGAGCGCCGTCCCAATCGGGAGGTGCTGGTTGAGTATGAGGTTGGTAGCCACATCGAGCAGATGGTGTCGCTCCGAATGGAAGCAGGGCTTCGGCGCCAGGCATTCCTTTGCGGTTAGCACTTCAACCGTAGGGTATTCGTGTAACTCAAGGATGGATTCGATATCATCCATCGCGTCATCGTGTGCCTCCCCTGCGCAGAAGATATTACATACGCTCACCAGAGCATTGACGAATCGTTGCGCTGACTTGGTTGGCACGGCGTTGCCGTCGATGGTGATCGAGAACGACTGCTTAAACAGGCCGTCGAACTGATCGCCGACGACTTGCTTGATAGCGGAGACACGTTCGTCGGATCCCTTTGACGATAGGTTGATCGGGTAATACTTGTTCTGCATCTGAACCTGCACCTTGTCGGTGGGCGACGTGCCTACGGCAATGTAGGCCGAGGGCAGTGAGTCAGTTCCGTTGCAGCTACGGAAGAAGTGCGATTGCGCTGCGCTCTTGAGCTCACCCGTGGATTGTTCCAGTGATGCCTCAAGGGTTTCGATCTGTTCACGGCAAGACACCACATTGGATGCGTGTTTCGCCATGATCCCATCCTCATCGGGGAGGATAGGATGAGTCTTGCCCGAAGCTGTCTTCGGCGCTGACTTTTTGACTGATGATAGGTCGATCATTTATTTACTACGTTCGGCGTATGCCTTATACTTTTCTGAGGTGAATCCAAAAAGGGGCAGGCCGAATTGCCTGCCCCCTTGTGTCCTGCGGTGGTGGTTACAGGAGCGCAGAGAGAGACTTGAGCATGTCTTTCTTCATGCCCTTCATTTCCTCTTGGATGATCTCACGGATGCGATCCTCCGATACGGACTCGCTTGCTGCCACTGCCTTGGGCTTAGGGAGGGTATTGATCTTCGCTTGGATGAGGGACTTGATGGCGTTCACAATGTCGAAGCTTACTTCGTCATCGGTCAGTGTCGGTGGCATCTTCTCCTCCTCATCTCCATCGACCGGTGGGATGGCATCGCCTTGGGTGTTGTCCTTGAGTGGAGTTGGTGGCTCCTCCTCTGGGGGCGGTTCGTCCTCGGCCTTGTCCTCGGGCTCATCCTCAACGGGTGGCTCGGGTGCTGGTGCTGGCTCCTCCTTCTTCGCTGCTGGTGCCGCGGCTTGGAATGCGGAGAAGTCCTTGGCGAGCAGTGCCTTCTTCAGCATGACGCAGAAGGCTTGCTTCTCGCCTTCGGCTGCCTTGGTGAGGAAGATCGGAATGTTCTTGTGCTCCGAGGTGGCATTGACCCACGCATTCACGGTGGTCATTTGCTTTGGTTGTGTGTCTCTCAGCTCTTGGAAGAGAGTGCGTGCTACTTCAGTTATCTTGGCCATAATATTATACGATCTAGTATGCTAGGTTGTGCGGGTTATCCCGCGTTGAGTTTCTTTGACTTGAGTTCGCCGAGGGTGATCGGATCCCAATAGAGATCCAACTCGACGTTGTTCTGGAGGAGTTCGACGATCGAGACGTAGCCAAGTTCGGCACACTGCATGTCACCCAATGGGTTGCAGAAGCCGAAGGCTTGGTGCTGTGGTTCCAGCTTGTCTCGCTCGGTGATATACCAATCGCCACCACGCTTGAAGTAATGAAGGTAGACCATGGCGTCATCGCCTTGGCCGTCTGCTTCATAGGTTCGTGGCATGTAGTAGCGTATCAGTTCGTGCATCTCGGCTAACTTGTCTCGGAAGAACTGACCTTCTTCGCCACCGATTACACTGATGATGCTGCTGATTTGGCCAGTGTTGATGAACTTCCGGAGGTATGCTATGTGACTTAGGATTGATTCACTCATTGATATAGTCGGCTAGGTTGTGTTGGTGTTGCCTAATTGCAACGGTTATCTTTCGCATTTGCTAATGCTTGCGGTAGAAGTTCTCGCCGTGGATCTCACGCATCATCTTGCGACGATGTGCGACAGCCATCTTGAACGCTTTCTTCTCGCCATACTTCTTGATGGAGAACGAGGTGCACTTCTGCACGCCAGGTGTAGGATGCCAGCTTACTGAGTAGCACTCATGCTTCGTGCCATTCGGCCCTGTCTTAGTGGAGCGTGACACGCCGAGCTCACCAGTTGTATTGCGACTGTCACTTGCCACGATGCGACGTTGACGTGGAACCTTCGGCATTGCCTCAAGTTCCTCGTGCAGTTCGTCGCGATACTCCTTTGCCAGTGTCAACGCCTTGCCCTTGCCACCGCATTTGCGATCGCTGTATAGCTTGGAGTATGTCTTCTGGTTGCGGTATCCTCGGACGAAGAAACCATGCGTTGAACCTGAGTCGATGCGGCTGATGCCTTTCATTGCTGTTCGTTTGGCCATACTTTTACTGATGTGTTGCTGAGATAGCCCCGTCGTGGGGCTGAGATTGTTATCGTAGAGTGTAGCCGTAAGGATACTTCTCGTAGCTGAGGTGCTTACGCATCGAGCGGTTGAAGTTGGTGCATCCCGTTCGGAGGTTGCGGAAGTCTCGTCGATCTAACCAGATGCCGGACTTGATTACTTGGCGGGCATCCCATTGGAGGTGACGAACGAGGGTTGCCCTTCCGATGTCCGTCATCTTACCGAAGTGCCGCGCCCTCCGAATGGAAGACGCGGCATCTTTGAGTGCTAGGATTCTCATCCGAACAGCTTGGTGAACTCGTCGCCCGGATCACCCTCGACTAGCAGTGATGGGCTGACGACTGGCTCGGCGGGCTCGGCCTTGGCTGCTGGCTTCACTGCCTTCGCCGCTGCTCTTGCTGCCTTGACCCGAGCGCGGAGTGAGGCGCAGAAATACCAGTGAGCAGTCTCGCCGCTCTCAAGTTCACGCCCCTTACGGGAGAAGCGGAAGCCTGTGTCCTTCAACACGGCTCGGGTTTCGACTGCCTCTTTGTAATCCCCCACTAACCACAACCAGTCACGGTCGGGGCGGAGGCATTTGGCTACGGATAGGTCATGTCTGACCAGTGTTGCGGCTGCTTGTTTTAGTGTAGTTGCTTTCATGATAATGTGTGTGTGATTATGTTAGGTTAGTGTATCCAGTGAGCTGGTAGACGTCGTCCCATTGTGCTTCGCAGGACAGGCACATGACGGGCTGGAAGCATTGCTCCCCTTGCACGTCGATTGATCTGCCCTCGACTTGATCGCTGCCGCACTTCGGACAGGTGTTCTCTTTACCCTTGGCATACTTGCCCTCACTCTCGATGACGGAGGTGATGGACTCATACATCTCGATCATACCTTCGAGCTGTGCGAGTCGGTTGCGGTATTCGCCTGGAGAGAACTCCTCCTCGGTGAACTCTCGTCGTGCCTTATGAATGTCGAGGCGATGACCGCCCCAATGCTCGGCGTAGTCGAGTGTCCCCTTGACTGAGGTAGGCAGCACGTCGCCGAGGCAACCGGTGCTGCCGTCGTAATCCTCGATGGTTTCGAGTAGTGATTCACGATTGAAGCGAGCGGTGCTGACCACCTCCCGCTCCTCGTCATACTCTCGGCCGTTCGGGATACCCTGCGCTCGGGTGATTAGATCCATCAACTCTTGCTGGATCTCGTCTATGGTTTTGGCTACGTGTTTCATTAGTTGTAGACCCTTGAGATTAGGTGACGCTTACTATCGCGGAGTAGCCAACGACTGCCCTGCCATAGGTTGATGCCGCTAGCGTGCATCCAGCTACAATATCTCATAGAGAATCGCTTGCCGCTACGGTCAACGCCGGTCACGTCATACTGGTCGCCTGCTTTCTGCACCCAGGTTGCCGTGCCGTCTGGTTTCGTGGTGATTGGATTGGATTTCTTTGCCATAATTATACTCGGGATTGATTGAATAGTTTACGGAGCCGTTGGCGGGCAGCGATATACCCAGGCTTCGTGATGCGAAGTGTTCGCTCGTCGTAACCGAAGGGTTGATACCCGTCGCCATAGGTCACTCGATCAAAGAGCTTTCGATGTGCTCGTGCTATTTGTGGTCTAGTCATCGTCGTTGTCTGGTTGATAGGGATGGATGTGAGGGATGCCTCGATTAAATCCAAGTCGGACGCCATTGGCTTGCAGTTCACGGGCATCATCCACTAGGAAGTGGAGGTCGTCTCGGATCTCATACTTAAACTCCATGTCATCATCGAAGGTGTGCTCGTAGATCTCACCGAAGTAAAACGAGATACCCTCATGAGTAAGGGGGCAGATCGAATGCTCGTGCATGTAAGCAAAGAACACTGCCTCTAGGTAGTTGGTGAATGTGTGATGCTTAGCACTCATGATTATGTGTGGCTGCTGTATTTGTGGTCTTTGCCGAGGATCATGGCACCATACATGCCGACCCAGTTGAAGTTGATCTCTCGATTCGTGTAGCTGCAGGTCAGGTCACCACCGTCATGTAGCTTCAACGAAAGGTCATCCTTGAGTCTCGACCACCACGCTGGCTTCAACTGCTGGTGCCAGAGACGGAGGGTTGACCACGGTGATAGACGCTCGGGCTCTTCGCACGGCCATGCACCCTCGAACTTAGGGTGGTTGATGATCTGCATGGTAGTGAGCGAAGTGAAGTTGGCACGCTTCCGAGTTTCTCGACTGAACGATCGGGTGATGTCCGTCTTAAACGTGCGATCCTTGCCGTCCTTGTTCACGATCTGGCAGTAGCGATGCAGTGCTTTACGGAATGCGGAGGTATCGCCTACGTGACACTGACTGTGGCGGACTTTAACCTCTTCGCCGTCCATGTGATGCGCCCCGAAGTGAGGCATTACAGTTACCGTGATCATCCCGAACATCATCGAAACGAAGTCACCGCAATCGCTGAAGACTGGCAAATCGATCTCGCTGTCCAGTATTGTGATGCGTCGGTTCTTGAATAGCCCTTCGATTTCAATACGGAATCCACTATCATGCTTAGCGACGAGGATCGTGTGCGGTTTAGGGTGGCGACTCAAACTGCACCTCCCACTAGGTGACCGAGTTGCTCAGAGCTCAATACCTCAAGCTTTGAGGCGGCGATACCGACAGGACGGACACGCCAGTCACGTGTCTCTCCGTTGCTCATGTCCTTGCACTTGGCAACGAACATGTCGATGAACGCATCGCGCTCCGATGTTATCTTGCGGCAGATCCAAGCACCGCACTCGGCCTTGAACTCTAGCTTGTGACTGCCTGATGCCAGGCGTTTACGTGCTACTGCACGGCGAGCTTTCTTGATGTGTTGGTTTTTCATAGCGTTGATTACTGCGGTTGGTTTCGGTTACGGGGCGACTGCCCCTAAAGTTCCTACAAAAAAGGGCTACTCGATGTAGCCCTTGACGACCCACTCGGCCTCATCCTCTAGGTATTCCCATGTCTCGTCGCCGATCGGTCGGTCGAGTATGACTTGGACACAGTGAGGGTGATCCATCATCATGCCGTAGCTCATGAGCTTATCCTTCAACTCGGAGCGGTCGCATCCGAAGAGGTATTCGTCGGGGTTGAGTAGCGTCTCGCCGTCCCACTCTTGGTAGAAGTAGTGACCTAGTGATCGGTCGAAGCCGTAGACGAGGCGCTTCTTGTCTTGGTGTATGGTGTGCTGGCTCACGACCTAGCCCCCTCACATGCTGACCATAGTAGGTCAGTGAAGACTTCGCCGCCGATTTCACACAGTCGCTCGGACAGTGTCTTATGTGCACGAGTCTCATTCCATGCTTCGTGCGCTGTCTCGGCAGTGAACCCGTCAGGCGTCGCACCGTTGAACTCGTCGGCAGTCCAGAAGCAAGGGTCGCACAGCATTTCATCGTCAGTGTGTGCGTGGTGTGGTGTCACGATAGCCAAGTCGTGCTCGGCCATCATGGTTCGGATCGTTTCAATAGCGTGTTCTTTGTCCATAGTTAGTATAGGTCTGGTCGTGCAGCCTTCGCTGCTTGGAATGCCGACTCATCGTGTGAGTATCGGCTCATTGAAGGGCGACGCTTCGGCTTAGTCCGTTGCGCTAACAGGCTATGTGCCTGGGTATTGTTCAGCCGTGGGGAAAACAAATCGCAGGTCACCAGTGCTGTCAGCATGGCGTAGAGCGACTGGGGTTTTACCTCGGCGAATCGTTGGTCGATCTTGGCGTTCTTCGTTGCTGTCAGTTTCATAAGGCTTGAGCTGTTGAACCACCGCGAAGATGGCGAAGAGAGTAGGCATGAAAAAAGCCACCGTGATGGTGACTTGGAGTGCTTCGATTAGTGTGGTTGGCATAATGTTAGACGAGTCCAGCCTCGTTGAATGAGTAATGACCGAGCCCGTGCGGGTCGTCTTCCTTGGAGCCGATGATGACGTGGTGTGTCATAGTATTGGTCTCTGTGTGGTTGTGGGTTGGATTAAATTAGGCCTGCTTCGTTGAATGAGTAGTAGCCAATGCCGTGCGGGTCGCGTTGCTTGGCTCCGATGACGATGTGATCTATCAAATCAATGCCTATCACCTTGGCCGCTTCGCGTAGCTGGCGTGTCACTTTGATATCTGCGCGGCTCGGTGAGGGGTCGCCGCTCGGGTGGTTGTGTGCAACGATGATCGCGCTCGCACTGTGGAAAATCGCGTCTCTGAACACTTCGCGGGGATGCACCAGGCAACTTGAAGCGGTGCCGGTGCCTACTGTGATCTTCTTGATCAGTTGATTCTTACGATCTAGCAGAAGAACAAAGAAGTGCTCCGTTTCTAGCGTGATACATTCGGGCGTTAGAAGGCGGTGCACGGCGTCTGGGTCGCAGTAGCTCGGGCGGTGGCCTTCTTCGGTGCGCTTATTGATCTCGAAAATCGAAGCGAGCGCGGCCGCTTTCTTTCGGCCGATGCCCTTAAAGGTTTCGAGCTGTGCCATGCTCCATTTGGCGAGGCCTGCGAAACTTCCAGCCTCAAAGAGCAAGTCACTGGCGACGTTTCCGACGATCGCATAAAGTAGTTCGTGGTCGCTGAGTGCTTTCGTGCCGTGAGTCGCTGCGCGGTTCCAAGGGAGTTGCGCTTCGTTCACGCGGCCTGTGCCGATTGCTGAATCAAGTGCGCGGGTGTCTGGCTTCATCCAATCAAATCCGCCCTGTTTGGTGCGTGTGTCGCTTCCGCGTTTGTCGTTTGCGGCCTCACGCAGTTGGCTGGTGACTTTAAAGTCAGCACGACTCGGAGCAGGGTCGCCGCTCGGGTGGTTGTGTGCCACGGCGATAGCGCAGGCGCTCGCTAGAATTGCAGGCTTGAATACCTCACGAGGATGGACAAGGCATGACGACGCCGTGCCCTTAGATACAATGATGCGAGCGAGCGGGCGATTCTTACGGTTGAACGGGATCGCGATGAAGTATTCGACGGTAGGATCTTCATCGAATACACCCTCAAGATAGCTGACTATCTTCTTCGGGGAGTCGAGGCAGTCGGAGTCACTAGTCCCGACGCAGTTGTAAGTGAGTGAGGCTTCGTAGATTTTCATGGCTTTCATTGCCCTGCCCCCCAGTGGTAGGGAGACAGGGACTTTAAGAAAGGGGCGGCAGTTTATTGTCATACCGCAGGACTCTTTGAGGTTGGATACGTCTGGCCAAGTCGACCCTCGCAACTGTCCCACAGGACAGAGAGGTTGGTGTCTCTTCTGAATGCCAGCAGAGGTGACTCCGAGTTTCACTCAGAGAACTGCACCCTTAGAGCGTAGCCGTCCTCGGATACGAACTTGACGGAGGGCTCGATGAACTTCACCTCCTCGGCTTCAGCCCAGTTGCGACCTTCTTCACAGGCTGCCTCGACCGTAGCCCAGCCATGACCTGTCTGCCATGGGGTGTAGCCTCCGTCGTTGCCTTCTTCGAGGTCGAAGACTTCCCATGTCATGAGCTGGGGCTTCCAGCCTCCGACGCTCTGATAAACTTCGATGTATGGTGGGTGATCTTGTGGCATAATTACTGAGCGGGTTCGGGATCGGGGTTGAGGGTAAGGAAGACTTCGAGCAAGTCAGTCGGCACTGGATAGTGGAGCTTCATCGAGGTCATTGCCTCTTTGCTCCACTCCCATCCATCCAGTGATACCATCTCACGGAAAATGAGGCTCGCTTGAGTGATGTGGTATAGCTTCTCCTCGGCATCCTCGTCCTCGTATGAGATGAGCATGTCAGCGACAAGCTGGCTGAGTGTCGTGGTAGTGAAGTGTGATATGTCTAGTTGCATAGTTACTTAGCGTTGATGGTGAGTGTTGCCTTTGCTTGGAGCAACATGCTCCTGGCTTGCGTGTCAGTGATAGCGTCCTTGCTCGACGCCTTGTAATGTTCAAGCACCAGTCGGAACCGTAGGTTCGACTTGCTGTCGCGATCTTCCCAGTAGAAGCGAGGCTTGTGCCCGATCTTGAACCGAACGAGCAACCGCTTGCCCTGCCCTTTGAACAGGAGCAGACGATGATGAACGTCCAGCTTCGAGCCGACGAGTTTCATTTGTTCAATCAAGCTGCCACCTCCGATCTGATTTGTGCTAGTAGTGGAGCCAGAGCATCGGACAAGGTCGCCACTGGGACAGGAGGCAACTCAGCTGGAACAGGTGGGATTAGGCTTTCAAGCTTAGCCCATCCGTCCTCCTCTTTCAACATTATCGACTCGACATGGTCGGCGACCTCTTGATCGCTCAGAGTTTCACCGAGTGGCTTGATCTCATCGACCACCACCTCCGCCACGAATCGCCACTCCAGGTCGCGGATCTCATCCACCGACTTCGGGCGAGGTATCGTCGCCGTGCCTTTCGGCTTTGAGTATTTCGCCACTGGCATCTTGCGCGGCCGACGCTTCAAGCTGATCTTGTTCCAGCTCTTCTTGATGAAGGTCGTGCTGACTCGCTCATGCCTTGCCGAGCTGCGACCAGACTGTCGTGATTCGTAATCCTCCCAGCACTGGACTGGCATGCGGAATTTCTTGGCGCCGAATTTGAATTTCTTGCTCATAGTTGTGTTGGTTCGGAGGATAGGTGGAGCATCAAGATGACGAAGGATGCGAAGCAGATGGTGCAGATTAAGAAGTCCATAGGTCAGTGTCAGTGGAGGTTGCGCCGATCGACTGAAAGCCGAGGGGAGAATAGTAAATCGTATGCCAGAAACCCTCCGTCCATTGATGCATCAACGGGGGAGAGTCGGAGTCCGATCAAGACTCCATGCGGCTGCCAAAGAGCGCCCACATAACGGCAGGGAAGGTGTTTAAAGGGTAGCCATGCGGGTCTTGCACCCACAACTCCCGACAGAGTCGGACGTTTTCGCTTTAAAAACTAATGGCATCGCGGTGTTCAAATTTTCCTCAATTCCGACTCCAACGGCACTCAGTCTAGCCGACTCCAGAGGACGATCGGAAGTGTTGTCCACTCGCTAATTTACATGGGCTTGTGACCATCTCGTTGCAACGAGGCTAGGTTAAACGAAAAAGCCCACACCATTGACGGTGTGGACTTGAGGAGGGAGGATGCTATCGCTGGGCTGCAGGTGCAGTGCTGAGTGCAAGGATGAACGCTTCACGTTCGGAGGCATCCATCTTGCTGAACATGGAAACCATATCCACCGCTTTCTTGCCGACCTTCTTGACGAGTTGCACTGTCTGAACAAGATCGCCGTTAGCCATAGTGCGAGTCTCCGACTTACGGACAGTGTCGAAGCCTTCCTTAGACAAGCCAGCTACGTGCTCATTGACACTCAAGGTGCCGAGGAACTCACGTTTCAGCTTGCGGCAGAAGCTCACAAGTTTCTTGTCGGCAGGGAGGAACTCTTTGAAGCCCTCGAACTTGTTGCCATTGCAGACAGTGTGGAGGGTAGCTTCGGCACTCATCGAGCCCTTAGCTGCCAAAGCGACGAGCTTTGCTTTGTTGGATACATTGGAGAGGATAGCTACTTGTTGGTTTTGCATAGTGAGAAAAGCCTACGGCAACGGCTCGAACCGAGAACGATCTTGCTACTCCAGAATGGGAGCATTGCCCGACAGACCCCACGAGGAGGGGTGTTCTATGTCTGTCGTATTCCCCACTGTCACGTCGTGGGGAGTTCCGTCTTGCTGTAAAGACGGGTTAAGTTTCCATGCGAGTCCGTTCGGTCATACCAGCGGCTGCAACTCCATGTTACGGTGGTAGCTGCGACTACCACTCTTGAGATTTTATTCATACTGCTAGCCGTATATCTGAAAGGGTAGCATGATCCAACCGATTGAACGGCTGGAGGCAGGGGGTTTATCTTAGACCTCATTCGCTTGTCACCTTATCCTACGTCCCAACTACATGCCTTCCAGTGTGTGCTCTACTTCCGTCACTCAATACCGAGGGGAACCAGTCCCTACTCAGTGGGAACCAGTCCCTACTCAAGTGCCGATAGGAAGCGTTTAGCCCCACCTTAGTCCATGCAGTCACACTATCGGGGCGTAAATCCCGATCCGTAGCGTAACTCGCTTAAACCTGCTCTTCTTTTCCGTCCCCCCCACAATGAATTGAGGTTTTTTGAAATAGCTGCTCGGAGGGTTCAACCCCTCCAAATCATGGTAGCATTGCCGAAGCATTGCCGAAGCCTAGTCACCTACCTAGCCTTCTGTGATCGGGTTCAGCCACAGCCTATACCGATACCTACGCTTGTCCCACTCGGGATATGGTATTCCCGTGGTTGTCCACACTTATAACTGCCCCTCATCGGAGGCGGCTAGTAGAGCCGTCGCAAACGTATTGATTCCTATCCTAAAAACGGATGCCAGCTTGAAGAAGCCTGCTTATTAACTCGCCCCGCTGTCCTGCCCCGCTGAGGGAAGGCACTGTGGAGACGCTAAGAAAGAACGGGTGAAGGTGTGATCCGCTAAGACCAGTCGCTTCACCAGTGCTCTCATTCGTCATAAGTGACCGAGTCTATGCTAGGTTGCCCCATTTAAAGGGGGGCAAGGGGGAAGTTGCGTTCAGGGCTCGTGGGTATATATATATGTAGCGTCCCAACTCTCCAAAAAATCTTAAATGGGTTTTATCGGTCCGTGTATTGCAGTGGGACCCGTAGCATCCGAGCGGTGTGCGCCCCCACGTGTCCCTTTCAGAGTAATCGCAGGCCAAGTATTGTGCTCGACGGTGACAATAGCGTGAGCGGAGGCACGACGCGTCGCTATGGACTGGGTTTTCGCGGCGATTTTGCAGTGGGCTGGCCGGTGAGTCCCTATACCGGAGCACATTTCGCCCTTGCCGGGCAGGATTGGCTGTTTGAACGTGTTGAGTGGGGCTCGGTGAGCGTGCCATGCTATGACCCCAGACGTTCGGCCTTGTTTAGTGCAGAGGCTTCATTGAATTCAGGCCTCGGCGAACCGATTAGACGGGTGGAGGATCCGATCTTCCGATGAATCCTTTGAAAACTATACTTGTGTGTTCGCAATGCTAGGTAAGTGGCAGCCAGGGGAGCGTGAGGGGGGACCATTGAATGCCTACCCTTATTGCTTCGGTTGAATGGAGGGTATGAATGCCTCCCCGCCCCTGACTGCCTTCGCTATTACCATGCTTTGCTGTCACGCAAAATATACCAGCCGTCTTAGCTTTCGTTTTTAACCTCTCTGCGGCGCTTGGGCCGTCCCCCTTTGTGTCCCGCTGCGAGGCTAAGGAAGGGAGAAGGAGGACTGGTGTTATTCACCAGACATAGTGGACTAGGTTGTGTTCTGTCAAATGGTTGAGGTGTGTTTGCGAATTTATGCAAGTCGGCTGCGCATTTATGCAAGTGACTGCTGGTGCTTCACTGGGTATTGCTCCTCGTATTGCTTGCATTGCAGCCTAAATCGTTCCTTCGGGTGGATTATCTTTGTTCTATCGTCCCACCGTGGCTCCGTGGCGGCTGGTGTGAGTGCAATGATCTGATCCTCTGTTACGCTGTTCATGGTCGACGGTTCCTCCACAGTTCCACGGCGATTTCAATGGCGGTTATCACGAGCGCAGAAGCTATCCACAGGGCGACGGCCCAGAATACTGCCGTGTGAAGCTCGGTGTCAAAAAGTAGGTCGCTGATTTGGGTGCAGCTCTTCATAATTAAATTGTGGAGCGCTGCGTCTCCTTGTAGAAAAATTTGGCTAGTCCTTTAATGGTCGTATGCTCTCGATGTAGCCGCCGCGGTCAGAGGTTTGTTGCTGCGGTATGGGGTTGTGTTTCTTCTTGGCGGCAGGCCTTCGAGCTGTCTTCGGGGCACCTTTCGTTACGTGGTGCTCGAGATCGAACTCCTGGCAGTCGGAACGGATCTCTGAGTTCGTCTTGTTTCGGAGCTCGTATCCGTCGCGGTTGAACTCAGCAATCGCAATGCGAGTGCTTTCGGCCATAGTTGAAGGTCTTCTCCTCATGATCGTTGTGGGCTGTGTTTGGCGTGTGCAGTGAGAAAGAGGATTTCCTGTTTGGCCTGTTTGCCGCCGCCGCATCTTACGAACAGGTATCGGATCACATCGTTGATCGAGTTGCTGTCCGTGATGACGTATTCATTCTTCCCCGGCGTGTGAGGGACGCCCGCCTGCAGCGCTTTGAGCGGAGAGACGATCTCGCCTTTGATCTCCTGTCCGCGATCGTCAATTGGAGGGAGGACGTCTGGCAGGCCGAGGATGTTCCAATCTTCAGCGAGCATGTCAGTCTGCGATGCGAGCCATCCGGTCAGCACTTTCTTGTCGGCCGTAAACATACGGATCGAGCCGAGCGCGTCGAAAGTGTTACCTCCAACTTCTGCCTCGATCACCGCCCTGAGAGCGGGGTCGTGGATTACCTTGGTTGGGATTCCGTCACTTGCCGCCAGCAAGAATAGGAACATTTCATTTGCATTCCAGCCTGCACGCGATACGTGCTGTCCGTGTTTAAGTGCTTCTATTGCGTCTCCGAAGTTCATAAGTATCCTGTTGAAATTGGCAGCGTACCGGATTTGACCGATGACAGACGGATTATTTGTCCGCTGCTGCCGAGCTCTGACAACCTAAAATGCTAGGTCAACTATTAATTAGACACGGCATCCTCGTGCATCTCGTGAGTCAGAGCCATCCTCGTTAAAGCAAAGCTTTAGGATCTCTTTGTCGTCAGGGCCATTGCCAAGGATTGGGTGAGGGGTGAATTTCATAGCTAAACTTCTTCTACGATTTTAAATGTTATGCAGACCTCAACAACCTTATTCCACTCGTTGCACCATGCTAAAGCATCTTTTTTGCTAAAGTATAGCGTAGCAGATAAAATGTCATCAGTGTGACCGTAGCTATCGTAAAATGTACCGTCATCAGAATCTTGAATGACGTATCTATTTGCCATGTATATTTTAGCAGCCGCTTGATGATCCGTTAAGCCGAAACCCTTGTCGGTGTATCCTTTCGGTTGTCCTTCCGTTG
>Ga0209302_10000253_pt1 | contig 32644 bp, 32 predicted proteins | sample ArcOceMetagenome_2_FD_187445 | JGI IMG/M metagenome (GOLD analysis project Ga0209302, IMG submission 187445) | Marine eukaryotic phytoplankton communities from Arctic Ocean - Arctic Ocean ARC135M Metagenome (SPAdes) (version 2) | ecosystem: Environmental > Aquatic > Marine > Oceanic | place... | reverse complement strand
ACACAAACAAATGATACAACTATCAGTCCTTTACATAATACATCTACTACTACACCCACTACTACACAAACAAATGATACAACTATCAGTCCTTTACATAATACATCTACTACTACACCCACTACTACACAAACAAATGATACAACTATCAGTCCTTTACATAATACATCTACTACTACACCCACTACTATACAGACAAATGATACAACGAATCGTATGAATAATGTGAATAATACTAATTATGATGGCCCTATACCTAAATATGCTATTTCAACTTTGACAAGTTATTCTGAAACTGAAAAGAATACTCCTCAACCTGAAAAGAATTTAACAGATAAACAAATAACTGAGATATTTAATACATTAAAAGAAAATGATAAAGATGAAACAATATCTCTCACACAATTATATAAATTTATAACTGGTAGACATAATCCAGATCATGCTAAATTAGTAAGTTCAGTTATTGGATTAGACCCGAATAAACCATTAACCATATCAGATATTAAAACAGGAATAGACGCGACATCAGATGACCAATTAAGAAATAAATCTAAAAATATACAAATTATATCATCACTATTAAAATCATTTAGAGGCTTTAAACAAAAAGAAGGTAATAATAGCGATGAAATAGAGTCAAATCAGACAAATATCACTTTAAATAAGTTTAAACAATTTATTAACTGTGGTCAACATAGAGATAAAACTAAAAATATTTTTGATTGTAACATGATTACTATTCCAAAAAATAATAAAGACTCTTCTACAAATAATACAAATGTAAATACTGAACAATCTAAAACTAATGGAACAAATGAAACCAATGACCAAGCAGGAACAATTGGCACTACAAGAACAAATGAATCCGATGACCAGTCAGGAACAAATAGAACTACAGGAACAAATGAATCCGACGACAAGTCAGGAAATACAAGAACAAATGAAAAATCTAAACAGTCAAATAATATAGAATTATCAATTAATGAAAAAGAATTCGATGGAAAATCAAAACGTGTAGATGTTAGTATATTTATTCCAAATGATGGAGAAGTAATTGTTAGAAATTATGCAAAACAAAGTACCGAAGAATTATTAGCCAATTTACAATAATAATTATTAAATTAAATTAAATTAAAATTGATTATTTATTTTATTTTATATTTAAATTAAATATAAAATAACATTAATAATAATGTATAAAATAATTAAAATGGTATTTGACTTATATGTATATGTATCAAATATAATTTGTTATAATATAATATATAATGAAAGTGACATATTTGATTATATAAATAATGAAGATATAGACGACTCAAATGATGATAATAAAGATAGTAAAAATAATAAAGATAGTAAAAATAATAAAGATAGTAAAAATAATAAAGATAGTAAAAATAATAAAGATAGTAAAAATAATAAAGAAATAGAAAGATATAATAATAATTATAAAATATTTATATCTTCTAATAATTATAAAAAAGACAATAATAATAATTTAATTAAAAGGTCACAAACGACAATTATAAAATTTAAAGAATGTAGTTGGTGTAGCAACTATATTAATTCCGAAACTCAAGTATCATATCATTATATGGATAATATTTATTGTGATATAAAATGTAGAAATAACCAAATTAAAAAAGATAAACAATACGCAATAATAAATAATCAACAAATGAGATATAATTTCAGTATCTAAATAAAAGGGATATATTTCATAGTAGCATTATCATATATAGTTATTTGAAATGTAGCATCAATACCATCAACATATACAGTATCTCCATTCGAAATTTGATCACAACCATATTCACTAGTACAACTACGTGATTTAAATGAAACTGGTAACTTAATTTGGTTGTTACTATCACTCATTGTATAATATTGCCATTTATCTCTACCTGCATATAAAGGTCGTCCCATTAAAGGAAGTATCATTTCTGGTCCATTCATTCTTTTTAATATTCCAACTTGTCTATAATTGGTATCAACAGCTCTTGTATTGACATTAATAGGAACACCTCCTCGAATATCATTAAATTGAACAATTCTTTCATCGCTTAATGGAGGAGTATACGGATTCATGAGAACGTCGTTTTCAATATTAGAAAATGAATAATTTGGTCGTGAAAATAAACCAAATATAGAACCATTCTGATTATTTGGATTAGTTGGATTATTAGATTGATTAATTTCTATTTTGTGAGATGACTTATTTTTATACATAAAATAAATAATAATAATTAAAGAAAATATAATAAATGTAAAAGTAAAATTTTCAAAACAAATAACACCTGTAGGACATTTGTTGGACATATTATATATTATAAAACTATAATAATATATAATTTTTTATATGATAGTATTATTATTTTTGTAGACCAAGTTTAGATAGCATTCCTCCAATACCTTCTAAACTACTTAAATCTAATTTATCCATAAATCCTTGGGCTGTTTCAAGGAATGGTTGCATAGTAGTAATATTATCCATTAATTCTTTTTGTTGACTCAATAAATTTTGAGTTTGGTCAGTTAATCCTTTAACACCACCATCGCCTACCGTTTTTTGTAAATTACTATAAGCTTCATTTAATGTAGATACTAAATCCACTCTATGTTTTCCATGTGACATATTTGTAACTTGTTCTGTTTCACCATCGCTATCTTCATGATTATTGTCATCATTATTGTCTTTTATATTGCTCTTTTTTTCCTCCATGTTCTGTTTAATTTCTTGTTTATTTTCTTTAATTTTAGATTTAATAGAATTTTTGTTAGATTGTGATTTATTAGACATAGCTTCTTTAGTAACAATTATTTTTCTTGTTGCTGTAAACAATGATGTAGTAACCATAGCTACTATTAAAACAATAATCATGTTTTTACTAAAGTATGTAGTTAAAAATCCTGTAATTAAGAAAAAAGCTACTGCTTCTGTATTTTGAACAAGTAAATAACCTAATATATTTAATATCGCTAATACAAATACAACATATAAAACGTTCTTATCGTTAAACAGCTTATCAATTTTTGGAATCTTAAATTTCATTATATAGTAATAATAGAAAAAATTGATTTATAATTATATTTATTAATTAATATCAATTAAATATTAAAATGAGTCAAACTAAATTTAAAATTGCTAACTTAGAATTATATAGCCCTGATATTCATGGAATTGAAACAAATAATACATCTATTTATAATAAACATTTAATACTAGAAACTTTTGATACAGAAGAATTTTATAAAAATATGAATAATATTTCAGATGATATAAAATTACGGAATGAACTTTATAGTAATCAACAATTTACAAAACATCCTATTATCAAAAATTATAGTAATATAATTAAAAATCCTAAACACTTAGAAATAAAAGTTATTGAACCAGTTAATATATATTTTGGCAGAGGAAAAGAAGAATATTATTCAACCGGAGTAGACAAAACGATTTGGATTAAACTTATTCAGCGAAGATGGAAAACCTATTTTAAAAATAAACGTGAAAATATCATGAAAATCAATAATTTACAGCATAGAGAGTTACATGATAAATATTCAGCTATTTGTTATGTCCCTTTTAAATTAGGATTATAATTATAATTTTGTAGTATAGTAATGTAATACTAATTCAATATTAAAACCTAATAATATTATAAATACAACTAATTTAATTTGAAAAGAATCGTGTATGTTATGATAATAATAATAATATAACAAACCTATAACATATATCATATTAATTGAATGAATACATAAATCATATATATCATAATCATTATCTGATTTTGTATGTTTCCAATCTATATAAAAACGAAATACAATAATCAATTGAATTATAGAAAACATGATTACTCTTACTAAATCTTTTTTTAACATATTATCAAGTATAAAATAATATGTTATTTTTTTTTAACGTCTATGTTTTTTATGAGTTTTATGTCTTCTTCTTCTCTTTCCTTTTCCTCTTCTGGATTTTCCGTATGTGTAACCACCTTTTAGTCCTGGTTTAGCAGCAGCAGTAGAAGCCGCATCAGAAGCAACTTGTCTACGCATATCTGTGGGATTACTAGAATTACTAGAACCTGAATCACTTGAATCCTTTGATATTCTACCTACCATGGAACTCATATCCAATATATTTTTCTCTAATTCAGACGTATTAGTCATTATTTTAATATTTTCCATAATAGATTTAACAACTTGTTCATTCTGAGGTCCATATTTGTTTTTAATTAAATCTTTACATGCTTTTTTGGCAGTATTTCCTTCATCTTTAATCTTATTAATTTGTACCTGAATTGTTTTAATTTTTTCTGTCATAGCATTAATCATATTTTTCATATTGTTTCTCTTTTCACTTACCAGTTTAGCTCCTGTAGAAGCGGCATTAGACAATTCTCCTAATTCAGCCATTTTTCGTAATGTTTGTTCCCAATCATCATTACTTCCACTAGTATTTGAGGGTGTTGTAGTAGTTGGTTTTGGTAAACTCATTATATATTTTATTAATATAATAAATAATTATTATAATTATTTATTTCTAATAATTGTTGCTAAAGAAATTCTTGTTTTACGCAACGATTCTTGAATTTTTTCTAATTTTGAAAATATTTCATCAATATTAGGATTTTGTATATTATCTATATTTATCAATTCAATTTCTTCTTCTTGTATCATTGAGTGAATATTTAATAATTCTTTTTCATGTTTATCTAACTTATTATTTATTTTTTTTAATTTCTCTCTACTATTATTAGTAATATTTTCCATATTATTTATTTTATTTTGTTTTTCTTTTAATAATTTATTAATTTCTTCAATAGAAATATCTAGTTGTTTACTCATTTATATTACTATTAGAATTAATATCATTGTCAGTTAATACCAAATCATCTAATTCATTTTTTAAATAAGTAATTTCTTTCATAATTTCTCTCTGGTCTTGTTTAGAATCTTCTAATTTATTATTTGTAAGTGTTAGATCATTATTAATATTATCAATGTATTGATTTAATCCTTTTAAAAAAGATATTTGTTTTTCTTTTTGAGAGATAATATGGGTATTATATTTTTCATAGTCATCAGCTACATTTCTAAGTAATTCATTATCTCTCACATTTGATTTTACTTCATGTCTTTTCATACATAATAATTTTTTTCTATTTTCTAATTCCGCTTTTAATTGTATTATTTTATGATCTCTTATAGCTAAATCCATTTATATAATAATTATATAGAATTTTTAAATTATAATTTATTTTATATAATATTTATATTTTTAACTTTTCAAGTTTTTCGAGTTTTTCAAGTTTTTCAAAGAGTATTTGGATTTTAGAAAATGGACATAAAAAACATGTCCATTTTTGATTATTGGAAAAAGGATTGAAAAAGTTGATAAAAAAGTGGTTTAGACCATAAAGGTAAGAAAACAAATTTTGATATTTTTAATTTGTGATTGTAAATTTTCGAAGATTTTATATATTTTTCTGAAAAGTATTTAGGCGTTTTTTATATTAGTATAATATACTAATAAAATGACTAAAAATCCTAATAATAAAACGCCAAAAAACGCCAAAAAATTAATTTGTGAAACATGTGACTTTAAATGTAATAAACAATCCGATTATAACAGACATTTAATAACCCATAAACATAAAATACTAATAAATCCTAATATTGCGACGCCAAAAACGCCTATATATTATGAATGTGAATGTGGTAAAAAATATAAACATTCATCTTCATTATCTGCTCACAAAAAAAAATGTATATTATTACAAAAAGATAAAGAAGATTTAGTAAAGGAAGAAGATTTAATAAAGGAAGAAGATATACAGTATGTATCATCAAGTGAAATAAATAAAGATATATTGTTAATGCTTTTAAAAAAACAAGATTTTATGGAAGAATTAGTATTTAAAAATCAAGAATTTATGAATAAAATGATGGAAGTTATGCCTCAAATTGGTAATATTACAAATAATAATAATTGTCATAATAAAACATTTAATATTAATATGTTTTTAAATGAGCATTGTAAGAATGCTATGAATTTAACTGATTTTATTGAATCACTCCCTATAACAGATAAAACATATGACAATACAATAAAAAATGGATTAACAAATACAATAACTACTATGATGGTAGATGGATTAAATGAACTAGATATTTTGGAAAGACCAATTCATTGTACAGATACGAAACGGAAAACGATGTACGTAAAAGAAAATGATGTTTGGGAAAAAGATAAAGAATTAATTAAAATACTAACAGGTATAAAAAAGACAGCTTTAAATAATAGAATGAAACTAAATAAATGGCAAGATGTCAACGATGGATGGATGGTAAGAGAGAATATACAAATGAAATATCTCTCGTTAGTATCAAATGTCATGACGATAATAGAAGATGAAGATAAAGAAATAAATAAAATAATCAATGCGATTGGAAAAAAAGTATATTTGGATGAAGATACCAAGAAGGAATACTTATAAAAATACTTATACTACATTAATGTAACTGATGTTTTTTTATATTGTAAATACAAATTTTCAAACAATATAAAAATATCCATATATAATATTTAGGATGGCAAAGGTTCAAACTGATTTAATTTTACAAGAAGACAATAATAGATACGTTATGTTTCCTATTCAAGACCAAGATATATGGAAAATGTATAAAAAACAAGTCGAATGTTTTTGGAGAGCAGAAGAAATAGATTTATCTAAAGATTTAAGTCATTGGGAGACCTTAGATGAAAAGGAAAAATATTTTATTTCAATGATATTAGCATTCTTTGCTGCTTCAGATGGCATTGTTTTGGAAAACCTTGCCGCACGATTTATGGGAGAAGTTCAATTATCTGAAGCAAGAGCATTTTACGGTTTTCAAATTGCTATGGAAACTATTCATAATGAAAGCTATTCTCTTTTAATTGATACATATATTAAAGATAATGATGAAAAAACAAAATTATTCAAAGCAATTGATAATTTTCCTTGTATAAAAAAGAAAGCTGATTGGGCGATTAAATGGATTCAAGATAAAAGAAGCTCTTTTGCTACACGATTGATAGCCTTTGCATGTATTGAAGGAATATTTTTCTCAGGAGCATTTTGTTCTATTTACTGGCTTAAAAAGAGAGGATTAATGCCTGGTCTTACATTCTCAAATGAGTTAATTAGTCGCGACGAAGCACTTCATACTGAATTTGCTATATTACTTTATAATAAATTAAATAATAAAATTACTAAAAAGAAAGTTTTGGAAATTATTACCGATGCTGTAACAATTGAAAAAGAATTTATATGTGACGCATTACCATGCCGTTTAATTGGTATGAATAGTGATTTAATGTGTCAATATATCGAATTTGTAGCAGATCGATTATCGATTCAATTAGGGTATGATAAAATATATAATAGAAGTAATCCATTTGATTTTATGGAAATGATTAGTATTGAAGGAAAAACTAATTTTTTTGAAAAACGCGTAGCAGAATATGCATTGGCAGACAAGACTAAAAGTGATGACGTATTTGATTTTGGTGATGATTTTTAATTTTGTGCATTTTAATTAATATTACTTTTTGATTTTTTAAACTTCAAACAATTTGTATAAGGCGAAGGTATTGAGGAAGTAGGTAGAGAGAAATTAACCGGTAAAATATTAGTCAAAATTGATGAGAAATATTTTAGACCTTGTGAAGTGGAATTCTTGCTAGGTGACGCAACAAATGCAGAAACTGAGTTAGGTTGGACTAGAGAATATGATTTAGATGGACTTATCGACGATATGATGAGGTGAATTGAATTCGTATAAATATTTTTTTAATAATTACAATAATAATTATAATGATTGTAATTATTCCTTTAGGTGGAATCGGAGAGAGATTTAAAAATAACGGATATTCATATCCAAAAGCATTAATTAGAGTATTTGGAAAACCAATACTCTACTATTTATTAGATAATTTAGATTATAGTAAAATAAGTATGGTATATATACCATATAACAAAGAATATAGTTCATATCGTATAGAAGATATGCTTCAAAAAGATTACCCAAATATAATATTTAATTTTTTATGTTTAAATGAAAACACAAGAGGTGCTGCGGAAACACTTAATATAGCATTAAATAAACTAACTATTCCAGATTGTCCAATAATATCACTAGATGGTGATAACTATTATACAACTAATATTATAGAACTATGGAATGGTGATAACAAACTAATTACTATTAAAGATGAAAATGATATTGCTATATATTCATATGTTAAAGAAGATCCTAATAGTGATAATGTTATAACTGACATTGTTGAAAAAGAAAAAATATCTGACTACGCATGTACTGGAGCATATGGATTCTCATCATATAAACAATTGTTAAAATATACTCAATATATATTAGATAATAATATTAGACAGAAATCTGAATTTTATATTTCAACTGTAATAAGAGAAATGTTAAATGATTGTATTACATTTTCAAATATTGTAATTAATACAAATAGTTGGACATGTTTAGGAACACCATTACAAGTAAGAAGTTTTTATAATAATATGCCGAAAATATCATGTGTTAGTAATATTGAAAAAATAAAGCCACTTAGAATTTGTTTTGACTTAGATAATACATTAGTAAGTTATCCAAAAATAACTGGTGATTATACTTCAGTAGAACCTATATATAAAAATATTGCCTTTTTAAAATATTTAAAATCTTTTGGACATACTATAATTATTTATACAGCAAGAAGAATGAAAACACATAATAGTAATGTTGGAAAAGTTATGGCAGATATAGGTATTATTACTTTTGAAACATTAAATCGTTTTGATATTCCATATGATGAAATATATTTTGGTAAACCATATGCAAATGTGTATATTGATGATTTAGCATTAAATGCGTATGATAATTTAGAAAAATCATTAGGATTTTATATGGACACTATAATTCCTAGGTCATTTAATGAAATAAATGAAACAGTTATCGACATAATAACAAAAAAATCAAATGAACTTCGAGGAGAAATTTATTATTATAATAATATACCTAATTCTATAAAGGACATGTTTCCATCTTTTATAAATTATGATAGTGAAACATATAAATGGTATAGAATGGAAAAAATAAAAGGATTATCTCTTTCTACATTATATACAAGTGAAATAATGACTTCTACTATATTAAAACATGTAATGAATAGCATTAACCGAATACATAATGCAACTATTAATAAAGATAATATAATTGGAATAAATATATATGCTAATTATTACAATAAAATGAAATTAAGATATGAAACATATGATTATTCAAGATTTGAGAATAGTGAAAATATATACAATAAAATACAATCAAATTTATTAAATTACGAAAAAAATAATAAGGGAAAATTATGTGTAATTCATGGTGATACAGTTATGACAAATATAATTATTAATAATCATGATAAAATAAAATTTATAGATATGCGTGGAAAATTAGGAGATAAAGAAACAATTTATGGTGATTATTTATATGATTGGGCAAAATTATATCAATCATTGTTAGGTTATGATTTAATTTTACAAGATAAAGAAGTTTCGTTTAATTATAAAAAAAACTTGATTGAATGTTTTGAAAATTTTTTTATAGAATTATTTTCAACTGAACAATTAAAAGATCTAAAATTAATTACAAATAGTTTATTATTTTCGTTAATACCATTACATGATAATGACACGTGTATTAAATATTATAATATGATAGACATTGTAAAGTAAATAATATGATATGATACATATTGTAAATTAAATATATAAAGATAATTTATAATATTATATATATATGATACAATCGCATGATATATTTGATACATTAATTGGACGATTATGTTATGATGGAAAAGATATATTCACTATAATAGAAAAAATTAAAAATATAATTGAGTTCCGTAATAATCGTATTAAATTTGAATCAATAACTAAAGACTTTGATAAAACATATTTATTACTAGAAAAACATTACAATATGAATATGAGTGATATTAAAGATTTAGAATTACAAATAGAGTTAGATTTATCATTTCCGATTGTTAAATATTTAAAAAATGTTAAAGAAGATGATATATTAATAAGTGATATGTATTTACATGAAAATCAAATTAGAAGTTTATTAAATAAACATAGAGAAATAAATAATAAATTATATGTTTCTTATGGTGGAAAGAGTGATAATACTACATGGAAAAATACATCAATAACAAACAATATATCATGTCATTATGGTGATAATATTAAAAGTGATTATAATAATCCAAAACAACATAATATTAATGCAGTTCATATTAACGATACAATAATGAATACTAATGAAATCATGTTTTCTACTATAAATAAACAATTAGCATATATTATTAGAGCAGTAAGATTGTCAAATGAAACTACCGAACCACTAACAAAAATTTTTAACGAATATTCACTACCATTTTCTATATTAACATGTTTAAAAATAAAACAATTAACTGTTTTAAATAAATTAGACACAATTATATTTTTAAGCCGAGATGGTTATTGGTTTAAAGAAATATATAATATTATGTATCCAAATGATAATACTGAATATATATATTTTAGTAGATTATATGTAAAAAATAATAAGGATATTATAATTAATCAAATAAATAACATTCGTGGAAATAAATTTATTTTTGATTTACAAGGTTCAGGTAAAACATTTAATTCACTTAATTTACAAAACTGTTTTTATTTTATGGTTTTTTTATCACGTGATAGTAATATACCTAATTACTTATATAAACATTCTGCTAACATTAGTAATATAAAGCAAATTATTGAAGATTTATTTATAGCACCACATGGGAGTGCGCGTTTATACAATAAAAGTACAAGACAAATTGATTTATTAGAACCAGAACACGACATTAAATTGTTCCAACCTTATTTTAAAGGAATACACCTATTTAAACAATATTGGAATACTATGCGAAAATATTTTACATTTGATATGAACTATAATAGTCTGGATGATGTAATTAATAATTTTCACAATGACATTGAATATCAAATAACTCTAAAAAATAAAATTAACTCAATTATTAAACATGTGAATACACATACAGATTCATATAATAAATATCCATTACAATTTTATTCTCAAATTGAACAAGATAAGTATTATATTGAAAATATAATCAAATATAAACAAAATGGTGTTTTTTTAGAAATTGGTGGATATGATGGTGTTACTGGTAGTAACACATACTTCTTAGAAAAACACTTAGGATGGAACGGAATAATTGTTGAATGTAATCCAACATTAGTAGAAAAATGTAAAAATATAAGAAGTTGTTATATTTGTGATAAAGCATTATATGAAACAGATGATGTTGAAATTACATTTACAATACCAGTTGGTGACGAAATTATAGGCGGTAAAGAACAATTAGGAGGTATTAAATCTCTTTTAAAACCTGAAAGTGTAAAGACATTTCAAAGATGTTATAAAGAAAGCAAGGATATAACAGTAAAAACTATTAATATTAATACATTACTTGAAAGTTATAAAATATATAATATTGATTATGTTTCATTAGATGTGGAAGGAGGAGAATTATCTATATTAAAAACATGGGATTTTAATAAACATAAAGTCAAATTTTTAACGGTTGAACATGGAAATATAGCACACTTTCAAAAATCTATAAATACAATATTAACTAGTAAAGGGTTTTCATTACATAGAAATAATAAATGGGACGATGAATACATGATAAATAATAATTAATATCCAAACAAAATAAATTATTATTTGGTAATATCTATATTAATAATATAAACGTAATTATTATTATTATATAAATGAAAAAAGCATGTTTAATGATTACTGGACAAATGAGAACATATGAAAAATGTTTTAACAATATACTAGAAAATCTTATATTATCAAATATTGATTATGAATTTCATATTTATATTTTAACTGAATCTTATGGGAAAAATGGTGGAACTCCTAAAAATAAATTTACTAATCAAGTAAAACATATTGATGATTTCCAAAATAATGTTAAAAAAATATATGGAAAATATTTGAAAAATCTTATTATTGATAATGATTCTAATAAGATAGATATTCCTTCTTATCTTAATAATTATGGACCATGGTTGTGTTTATACAAAAATAAATTATTATATGATTCTATCCTACATTTAAACGAATACGACATATTTATTCGCATAAGACCTGATATAAAATTATCAAATAAAATTAATTTAAAATTATTAAGTGATAACAATAAAACTATACATATTATAACTGGTAGTGGTTGTAGAACTAATTCATGGCTCCACAATAGAGATTGGGACCATATGTGTATAAGCGATAAACAAGGTATGAAAATATGGTGTGAATATTATAAATTTTTAAAATATGAACCACCATATATATTTAAAAACGAAATACGGTTTAATAATAATGGTTTTTGGTGTAAAAATGAAAATAAAGATAAAAGTATTATTGCAACACAATTATTTTTTCAATATATTATAGATAATAATTTCAAATTAATTTTTGATGCCTTAAATATATATACAACTCCTATAAGGTAATATTTAAATTTCAACCTTAATAAGTTCTATCATATCGTGTATCATTTTTCGCTCAAGTATGGTATATTTCAAGTTATTTAATCCGGAACCCATTATCATTTCCTCCTTTTGTTTGTCATCTAATTTATTAATATAATTTTCACACCACATATCAGAAATTAGTTTTTTTTCGCCAGTATATGTTATTGCGTTAGAAGTATGTGGCATTATTTTAAAAGATTGATTAGGATTATTTGTTATATTAATATTTTTCATACGACATCTAAAATACAATGCTCTATCTTCAATTCCCCAACCCCATATATTATTTGGAAACCCATTTATATTAAATATTATATCATGTTTTACCTTAATAATACCACCCAGACATGAACTATGAACGTTTTTAACACGAAACATTTCTATGTCTTCTTTCGTATAGATAGATTTAATAATTTCTAAACTGGGGTTCATATCAACGTCGTGTGTAAAAAAGTATTTGGTTTTATTTTCATATTCTTTGAATGCCACATTTAATAACATTCCACGGTTAAATAATTTACCTTTATTTTGTTCTACTACTACTACTTTAGTATTGGGTAAATGCTCTTCAAGTAAAGGAACTGTATTTTTGATAAAATAATCTAAATGTTTGTCACGCTCACGAAATGGTATAGCAATAATATTTTCGTACATTTAATAATAAATAAAATTATTTTATTATTAACTTTTAAACTTTAATTTTGTAATATACTATAATTATGTTAATTTAATTAAATAAAACGTATTTAAATATAATCATAATGTTGATAATTCATTTTATTATTTTTATTTTGTAATATATTATACTCATTAGTTTTAGTTTCTTTTAATACTATTTTACTATATACAAACTCATAATCGGTATTTATTAAATATTTTTTAGGAAGATTTTCAGCAATTAAACACCCGTCTTTATTTATTATGTTTAATTTATTACATATTATATTTTGTATAACTCTTGGTCCGGTTATTTCCATTACATGTTGATGTTTTTTTATAATATTTTTTTCTATATTACTAATTACTATTTTAATAACTTCATTAAATAATTGTTGATTAGGACTTCCACCTATAAACATATAACTTATGTTATTAAAACCACAATCGAATAAATGTATTTTTCCTTCACTCGGTAAATTTAGTTTTATTGGAGAAATATCTAAATCAAACCAATATCCTCCATATTTATTAATATAACAAATTCTAAAAAAATCTGCTATAGCTACTCCATTTTTCATTTTTTTATATGTATTGTAATAATCTGTTTCTTTAAAAAAAATATCGACATCATTATCTGAAAAATATAATACATTAATTGTTGGATTTAATATTTTCCATTTGTTTAATATATTTTTTATAATAGGTTCATCAGAATTACATTTATAACTTGTAAATATAGTTTTTGTATTATCATTTAATATCGTTTTATTTTCAATATTAATATTAGTATAATTATTCTTATAATATTCATACAATTTCATACAATTTTTACGCATTTCCTGCTCTTTTTCTTCACTAATAGAAGATAATACATTTGGTAATTCTTCTATTTTATTCTCAGGAAGACGAACAATAGTGTCGTCCCATAATTCGTGTTCAGGGAGTTCCAAAGTATCTGCTAATAAAATTGGAATACTTCCTATTGCTAATGATTCCCAAAAACGAATTGAATTTGGTCCAGAACCCGACGGACATAAAGAATACCTAGAATCTAATAATAATTGATTATATTTTAATGTTCGCTTATGATCACTATCCGATTCATTTAATGTATATTCACTATTTTGTAACTTGTTATAAACAACATTATCAAAATGCCAATTTCCTATATGATTTACATAACAATTTGCGGGATGTTTCATTTCAAATATTCTTTTACGTATATCAGTTAAATACCAACTTGGATGATATGCACCTTGAAAACTATACAATAATTTACGGTTTAAAAATAATGGATCACATTTTGAAAATAATGGATCACATTTTGAAAATAGAGCATTCCTATTATCGTCTTCTATATTAACTGCATATAGAGGACATGGTCTCAGTTGAATATCACTTAATTTATTTTCTGTTAAAATTTTATGTGGAGTATAAACTATATGTATATTTAATGATTTGAATAATGGTAATAAATTACGAAATGAAATATGTTGACAACATGTATAATAATTAACATTTGGTTGTGTATATGGTTTAACTAATTTATATATTATATCTAAATTATATCGTTTATCTATTATAGTTGCCCAAGGTAATCCCATATATGTTTCATTGTCTTTATTTTGTTCATAGAATTTTTTTTCAGTAATAACTGGATATTGCCAAAACAATTTATATTTATTCATTAATTCTTCTGTCGGAAATTCCATTATAATATAAATTATACAAAATATGTTTATATAATAATATAAAGTATATTTATTGTTATATTTTATAATGGAATTTACTGATTTAACAAAACCATTTACTGATATAGAAAAAATAAACTCTTTTATTTATTTACAAAAATATATGTTAGATAAAATTGAAAAAAATGAACATTTTTTTATTGGACGATTATCTGGAAATGAACCCAATTTATGTGGTAAAGTATTATCTAATACAAAATTACCAGAATCACTTATGAAAGAAATGCTTACAGCTGCTGGTATTCAATTTTTATCAAATAATGATATAAAACAATATGTAAACTTATATAATAAATCATGTACTAATTGTAATATTTTATCTATATGGTCTAGTGGTATGTATTCTCAAGCAAAACCATATTATGATTTTTTAAATAAAATATGTCCTCAACAAAAACGAATATGTTCACAAGCATTGGAACCATTTTATTTTGTAGATAATTCAAACTATAATTTTAATAATGTTTTTAAAAATAAAAAAGTACTAATTATTACATCGCATAAAGAAACTACTTTAAATCAATTACAAAACCATACTACTATTTTTAATAAACCAATATTTGATAAAACTACAGATTTTCATATATATAAACCAGTTCAACAAAATGGAGGTAATCATGATACCAATTCATGGACAATTCATCTTGAGAAAATGAAAAAGGATTTATTTGAATTAAATAAAATATTTGATTTTGATATATCTCTTGTTAGTTGTGGTGGATTTGGTATGATTTTATCAGATTTTATTTATTCAGAATTAAATAAAAGTTCAATATATGTTGGAGGTGCATTACAATTATACTTTGGAATAATTGGTAATAGATGGAAAACCCATCCAATTATTTCAAAATTAATAAATGAAAAATGGGTAGATGTATTAGAAGAAGATAAACCATCATCGCTATCATTAAACCCTAGATTATGTGAAAATAGTTGTTATTGGTAATATATAATTGAATATCTAAATAATATTCTTAATTTTTTCATAATCGCGTTCAACCAGTTTCTTACATAAATTACCCATCTTATTACAGGAATTGTTAAAATCATTATTATTAGTAATATTATTAATATTGTATCTAGGATTACCTCCGACATTATTACAATTATATTTTGATAATGGATAAAAATGATTAATGCGAATATATATTTGATTAATCCAATCATCACAATACCAATTAATTATTTCTTCAGGAAAATAATATCCAAATAATTCCATATGTTTTCTAGAGACAAAGCTTTGAGTTAATAATCTAGTATTATTAATATCAATTGGTCCAGTAACTCCAATATTATTATTTTCTACTAATTTATTAATACAAATAGTTATCCAACCATTTGTTAAAAATTCAATATCATCGCCGCATTGAAAAAAATACTCACAATTATTAATATAAGCTTCATTAAATAATTGATTCCACATTTTTGTTAGATGTCCTTTTGGAATATTATCCATATAGATAAATTCTATTTCTACATTTGTCATAATTGAAATAAATTTATTAATATAATTTATATTTTCAGTATTATCATAAATTTTATCGTTTCTATCTATTCCAATATAAAATGTATAATTATGTTCTTTATCATATGTTAATAAAAATGTTTTAAAAGTATGTTTAAATAAATAGGATTCTTTAATATTTTTCCAATCTCTACCGGTTGATGTTGATGGTATAATAATTCCAATTTTCATATTATATTTATAATATGAAAATATATGTTTATATTATTATCTAAATAAATTACCAAATAACTTAAGATTATTAGTTGATTTATTATTTGATTTATTAGTTGATGTATTATTTGATTTACTATTTAAATTATTATTGTTTCCATTTGTATTGTTGCTTTTTGTTCTGTATTTATTTTTGTTAACAATAATTTTACCATCCCCCTTAGTAATATCATAATTTTCAAATGGTTGTATATTTGGATTTGTTTCTGTTTCAAAATGACTAACTTGTATATATTCATCTTCATAATTAAATTTTAAATTTCTAATATTTATTAAACCATATGGGTATGATTTTTCTAAACAATCTGCCATTTCTCTCTTATTTATAACTTTATTAATAGCATCTACAAATTGTAGTATAGACGTTGAACCAATTGGGAAAAAATTACTTCTATCAATCTGTATATTATTTGTTAGCGCTCTTTTTTGTAACATATTGTCTTCCATACTCCATCCCCACATATTTGGATAGCCATTAATTATTTCGAAATCATAACCAGTAATGGAAACAATTCCACCTAACGCGAATTGATATCCATAAAAATGTTTAATTGTATTTCTTGTTGTTTCATAATTTAATAAATTTTTAGTATAAGGTACTGTATCCACATCATTAAATACAATTGTAATATCATGATAATGTTGTGGATATTTTTGTTTAATTGCTAAAAAGCCAATGTTTTTCATAGCACCTCTATTAAATGGCTGATTATCACATTGATGAACAAAAAACATTTCATAATGTTCTTTTTTATAATCCTCCATAATAAATTCCATATATTTCATAAAAAAAAGTTTATGTTCTTTTCTATTACGATACGGAACAATAAAACAAATCTTAGGAATATTATCCATTATTTATTATAAATACAAAATATTAAATTTTTATTTATACATCGTATTTATCTAAAATAATTTTTGGTACTAATTGATTTTGAACAAGTTCTAGTTTTTTATAACATTTATTAATAGTTACTTCACTAATTTCACTTACTTTATTAACTTCGCGTTTTGTTAAATTTAATTTACATATTTGAGCTATAAAATAAACAATACCTGCTGCTACACTATGAGGTGTATTTTCTGGCATCATATTGTTTTTTTGAATTTTAAAAGCAATGAATTTACAACACTTAGTCAATTCTTGATTGATATTTAACTTACTACAATATCTATCAATAAAATCTTCAGGTTTAGTTCTACATAGCGATGTTTTGTCATTATTGGTCATATCACATTCAATTTCATTAACAATAGCTACTGCCTTTTTACAACCTTTTGTAGCACTTGTATTATCTAAATTAAATATAGTGGCTATTTCTTTAGCAGTTCTAGGACATTCATTTGTTCTACAAGATATATAAATAGAAGCAGCAATAATACCATCTCTATTCAATCCTCTAAATGTTTGATGTTCTGATATTTTTTTATGATATCTTAAAGCTTCATCAATAATAATTTTGGGTATACTAGCATTGTGAGCAATAATTGTAATTTTTTGAAATTCATCATATTGAGATTTTTCTTTATATGGCATGGATTGCCATTCAGTATATCGTCTGATTTTTCTCATTTCATAGGATGTAGAACCTTGACATATGACTTTACAACCGTATGACGATTCCTTAAGTAGTGGATTAACTGGCATACCACATCGAGTTGGATCAGAATTTTGATTATCATCTGCACCATAATATCTCCATTCTGCTGATTGATCTAAATTATCCTTATATATCACACTACATTTAGGATTAGAACATGCTAAAAAGCCATCTTCCGTGAATTTAACAGAAGATTTACATATATCACAATTTTCTCGCTGTCCTTCAACACGATATATACATTCGATCGGTTTATGATTGATAAAATTATTTTCTATTTGTTTCCATATTTCTTTTTTAGATTTAGTTGATTTATTTTTTTTAGTTATTCTTTCACTCATTCTTATTATACTGAATATTATGTTAATATATATTTAATTCAATTTTATTTTATATTTATCTAGATTATATGGGAGCTCAACAATCTACAACAAATGAACCTAATAAAAAAACATTATCATCATCTATTGATTATTTAGCTGCTAACTACATATTAACAAGTAATTTTCAAGATTTGAAAAATTTAACTAATCCAGACTACTGTAAAAATTTAGTTATTTTAACATCTGATGTTATTTCACGATATTTGAATGATACTGAAATAGAATATTTACAACAAAGAATGGACGGAAATGAAGAAATTTTAAAAATGTCTAAACCTGAAAAAGTAGCATTTTTCAATAAAGATAAAATGGATAAAATGGATGTTAAAAGTAATTTACAAAAAAATAGAATGTGTGTTTCTATTGCGAAATATTATGTTCAAATTTTTCACATATTCAATGCTATAGCACATACTATTAATCCAGTATATACATGGAAAGATAAATTTGGTTCAACTGTAACAGTTGATTATGAACATAGAAATGATATTCCTAAAGATGTTCAGCCTAAAATATCTAAGGTGAATTTATGTAGTTCTAGAATAAATGCTTTAATGACAGATAAAGCATTATTAGATAAAACTGGAAACGATATGATTAATTTAAATACTAAATTTTGTGAATTAAATAAAATTGATAATTCATTGAACTATGAACCTGGTATTCCAGAATTAGAATTATTATATTATGACAATTATGATTATAATACAGGTAAATTTTCTTCAATGTCTGACAATATGAATAAAGAATATAATAAAGATTTAAAATCATTTTATACACTTTTTACAGGTGAAGAAAAAATGCCTGAACATATTAAAAAATTTGGAGAAATACCATTGAGAGATTATAAACAAATAAATCAATGTAAAACAAATGGTGCGTTTACAAAAACATACCATGGTACATTAAAAGAAAAACGATTCAAGGAATATGTAGATAATATTAAATTAATGATGAAAAATACAGAAGATAATCAAAAAATATTATTAGGTATTATAGACCAATTGTTTGTATTTATAAGAGATCCACAAGATAAAAACAAAAAACTCATTGTCATTAATCCTAAATTAGATAATAAACTTCTTAATAAACTGATTAATGATACAAGAAATATTATTGTTAAATTATATTCTACATGTGAATCTGATTTTTTTAAAGGATTACAGTTATTTGAAGCTATTGTTGAAAAACAAATAATGGACACATCTACCGAACAAATTAAAAAATTACAAGAAAATATAGAAGAAACTATATCATTGGAACCTGAAGAAAGTTCACCGATTGTTAAAACCGTATTAGAAAGTAAAGAAACAAAACCTTGAGCTCCTGTATTATCTACACCATCTGTAGAAGAAAAAACCATTGAACCCGTTGTTGAAAAAACAGAAGAACGTGTAATCGAAAAAATGGATGAATCTAAAGAAAAAGAAGAAATATGATAAATAATAATAATTTCTCTCTTTAATGTATATGTACTCTATTAAAAAAACAAGAAAAATAAAAACAGTTCCAAGAAGATATATTCCAAAAGGAATGACAAAAAAAGATAAAAAGAAACAAACTAATATGTTAAAAAAATCTAGAAAATTATATAAAAAAGGTAAATATTATACAAGAAGTAAAGTAACATCTTTTAAATCTAAAACAAGTAATCATATTACTAATGCTAAACAAATATATAAAATCAATAAAATAGTTCCTAATAAACAATTAGCTAGTAAAACTGGTTGTTCTATCAATGCTTTGAATAAAATTGTAAAGAAAGGTGAAGGAGCATATTATAGTTCAGGAAGTCGTCCAAATCAGACATCTAAATCATGGGGATATGCTAGATTAGCAAGTGCTATTACAGGTGGTAAATCATCGGCAATAGATTTTAATATTTTAAAAGATGGTTGTAAATCTACAAGTAAGGCTTTAAAATTAGCAAAAAAAGCAAAAAAGAAACATGGATATGGTAAAAGAAAGACACCTCAAACAAAATTATAAAAATTATATAATTTACAAATTTGTAATAATATAATTTATAAGTATTATGCTCTCAATCACTTTTTTACTACTTTTTTCAATCCTCTTTCCAAAAATCAAAAATGGACATACTTTTTATGTCCATTTTCTAAAATCCAAATACTCTTTGAAAAACTTGAAATATTATATTATAGATATTTGAATATTTTTTATGTAGTAAATTTATCCTGGATTTTTTTCATGATATCATTGTTATAAATACCAGATGGTTTATAATTTTTAGTTGAATTAAATTGTTTATCACTTTTTAAGAGATTATTATTATTATTATTATTATTATTAATATTATTATTATTATTATTATTATTATTAATATTATTATTATTATTAATATTATGATTTAATAGTAAATCATTTGGATTTTTAGATTCTACAGAAGCATTATTTTCTATTTGAGGAGTTGGATTTACAAGATTACCATACCCATCAATCGCAGCTCCTGTTTGTTTTTTATATTCTTGACGTACATATCCAGGAATCCAATGAATCCAACTAACAAAAATAAGATTTGGATGAGTATATCTAACTACAAAATCATTCTCTCTTAATTTTCGTATAATATATCCAGTACATTCTTCTACATTATATTTGGTAACCCCAATCATCATTTCTGGTATTAAATACCAAATAAACTGTTCTTTACCTCTAGTCTGCTTTGAGGTTAATTTAATTTTGTTATGAATTCTATTTAATATTTTATTAAATAATGATAACTTATTATCATCATATTCTCTCTTACTTTCAAAAAGATCATCTAAAGAAATTTTATCCGATAAATCATTTTCATCTGATAATGTAAATATATTCATATTAATGTTTTAATAGAAAAAAAGTTTTAAAAGAATACGATATTATAATGTATATGATTAAACATTTAGTTATTAGTGGAGGAGGACCAACTGGATTCATTAGTTATGGTGCTATTAAATATTTATTTGAAAAAGAATTTTTATCAATAGATAATTTAAAAAGTGTTTATGGAACATCTATTGGAGCTATATTAGGTGCTATATTGTTATTAAAACATGATTGGCATACATTAGATGATTATTTTACGAAAAGACCATGGGATAAAGTATTTAAAATAGAACCAAATAATTTTTTTGATATGTTTTATAAAAAAGGATTATTTCAATTTAGTATGGTTGAAGAAATTATGGTTCCTTTAATGACTGCTAAATATTTATCTAAAGATATAACACTCCGTGCATTTTATGAAGAAACTAATATAGATTTTCATTGTTTTACTGTAGAAATGAATTCTTTCAATAAAATAGATTTAAATTATAAAACGCATCCAGATTTATCTTTAATTAAAGCATTAGAAATGACAACTGCTGTTCCATTATTATTTTCTCCAATAATTGATGGAAATAATTGTTATATAGATGGTGGTTTATTAGATAATTATCCAATAAATGAATGTTTAATAAATGAAAAATGTAATGATTCAGAAGTTCTGGGAATCAGAAATAAATGGTCTAAATCAGATATTATTATAAATAATGAAATGAATTTCTTTCAGTATTTAGAGAGTTATTTTGGTAAAATAGTAACCTTTATACAAAAATCGGATGTGGTAAAATCAATTCGATATGAATTAAAATGTTTATGTAATAAAGATTTATCCAACCATACAAAATGGTTAGAATATATGACAGATGAAACTAAAATAAAAGATTTAATTAATGATGGTAAACAATATGCCGAGTTATTTATGAGTTATGAAGAAGAATTAGGAAGACAATGTACTGTTTAAAAATTCTTTTAAGTGTTCTACACTTGGTTTGGCATCATATTCTATTATTTGTTTTCCTTTTACTAATTTAATAGTTGGAAATGCTTCGACATTATATTTATCAGCAAGTTCTTGATTTTCTTCTCCATCTACTTGTATAAAATTTAATTTATAGTTATTGAATTTTTTATTGTTATATTCTTCTTTAATTTCTTCCCATACTGGTATCGCGTTTTTACTATGTGGACACCATTCTACGGTAAATAAATAAATATCTACTTCTTCATCATATTCAGATGGTTTAGTAAATTCATTATTAGGTGTATAATCACTATCAATTACAGGTGTTACATATTTATTGTAAACATAACCTGCTACAAATAAAAAGAATATTACTAATATTAATATCATCCAAAATCTAGTATTTGTTAACAAACTATATCCTTGAGATTGTATATTATCTAACATTTTATATATTAAAATATTAGATAAAACAATATTTTAAAAAACGAATAAATAATTAAATAACCTAAATAAAGATATCAAAAAATACATAAATTATTAATATTCCAATAATTGAAGATAATAATAAATTTAATAAATAATTAGTTCTTATATCTTGTAAATTAGGATTTACAAAAAAATTATCAATATTAAATAATTTATTACTAGCACTTATAGATGTATATAATGAATATGACAATAATGTTATTATTAACAATTTTAATAATGATCCTGATATACCATTTGTATTAGTTTGACCTAATATAAATGAAAAAATTAATATTATTGCTATAATATTAAAAAAAAATGTATGTTTTGTAGTCTCTGAAAACTCTTTATATATAGCATTATATGTATTATTCATAATAATATATATATATGCGTAAAGTTTTTTCTCTAAATAAAATAATATAATATGAAAACTCAAAAAAAAAAACATAAAAATAAAAATACTACTAAAAAAAGAATTTTTAAAAAAAAACATTATAGTGCACCAGATGGGTTTTTAACAAGTGTATGGGGACCTGCTATGTGGCATGCGTTACATACTATTAGTTTCAATTATCCTACACAACCAAAAGAAAGTGATAAAAAAATATATAGACAGTTTATGTTAAGTTTAGTAAATATATTGCCATGTAAATATTGTAGAGAGAATTTAATTAATAATTATAAACAATTCCCATTAACAATGAATTGTATGGAAAATAGAGATACTTTTTCAAGATACGTTTATAAATTACACGAAACAATAAATAAAATGTTAGGTAAAAAATCAGGATTATCTTATTGTGATGTGAGAGAAAGATATGAACATTTTAGAGCTAGATGTACAGAAGACAAATCCAAAAAATTTAAATTTAGTAAAACAAAAAAAAATAAAAAAGAAAAGGAAAAAGGATGTACCGAACCTTTATATGGAAAAAAATCCAAATGTATTATTAAAATTGTTCCGAATGAAGAAAAATGTAAAACATTTCAAATGGATACAATTTGTAAAAAAACAAGATGATAATTTTATTTATATATTATATATATTGATGACAAAAAAAGACAAAAGAGTAAAAAATAAACTGGTAAAAGAATTAATTTAATAATTTCATAATTATTAAATTATTTACATACCAAATTCGCTAAAATCTGACATAACAGGACGGGGTAGATAGTTATCATTAACGCTTGAGTAATTGGGAACTTTTTTACATTCAAAAGCAGGTTCGGGACATCTTTCACAAGCCGGACAAGCAGGACATGCTTCTTGTCTAGGATAAGTACTGGCAGCAGGACATGCGGGACATACTGGAGGTACAACTTGAGATTTAAGAATATATAAATCTTGTTGTCCAGATGGTATTTGTGAATAAGGTATACCATTATTTCCATTAGTACCACTTACGGCAGTATTTCCATTAGGACCAGTAGTAACTGTAGCAGAGTTACCTCCAGAACCAGTATATGTACTAGAACTAGCACTAGAATAATTATCGGAACCACTATTATAACCATTTGTATTTCCATTAGTACCACTTACGGCAGTATTTCCATTAGGACCAGTAGTAACTGTAGCAGAGTTACCTCCAGAACCAGTATATGTACTAGAACTAGCACTAGAATAATTATCGGAACCACTATTATAACCATTTGTATTTCCATTCGGACCAGTTACGGCAGTATTTCCACCAGGACCAGTAGTAACAGTAGCTGATTTTCCATCAGAACCTGTATATGTTGTTTGACTTGCCATACCTTCTTGTAAAAAGCCTCCTAAACACCCACAAAATATAAGAGCTAATAATAATATTATAAATAAATGTATCTTTTGTAACTTCATTATATAATACTTTAAGAAAAATTAAAAATTGAATATTAAAAATAAACATTTAATTATTTATATATATATAAATGGATAATTTAAACTTAAATGAATTTATGTCGTTGGAAGAAGCAAACATCTTCTTAAACAAATATAAAAAAGGTATTTTTCAACACCAAAGAAAACTAAATTATATAAAAAATTATAATACTATAAATAAAGAACAAGTTTATGAAAGAAATAGACAAAGATATAAAACATTAGATGACGAAAAAAAAGAAGCATATAAAGCAAAGAAAAGATTATATTACCATGAAAAAGGAAAATTAAAAAGAGAGGAAAAGAAAAAATTAAAAAGAGAGGAAAATAAAAAATTAGAAATGGAATCTTTAGAAACAATTAAAATTAATTAATTTAAAAATATTTATATTAAAAGTATAATGTCAAAAAAAGAAGTAAAATCCTTAAATAAGTTTTATAATGAAAATAGTGATTTTCTAGAAGTAGGGATAGATGAAGCTGGAAGAGGACCATTATTTGGTAGAGTTTATACCGGAGCAGTAATTTTACCTAAAGATGTAAATTTTGAGTTTGATAAAATGAAAGATAGTAAAAAATTCAGCAGTATAAAAAAAATAAATGAAGTTGCTGATTATATAAAAGAAAATGCGTTAGCTTGGAATGTTAGTTATAATGATGAAAATGTAATAGATAATATTAATATACGACAATCTGTATTAAATAGTATGCATAATAGTATAACAAATATTATTAGTGATAATAATGAATATTTATTATTAGTGGATGGAAATGATTTTAAACCATATATGCGGTTTAAAGAACATGATAATGAATATTTACCAGTAAATCATAAATGTATTGAAGGTGGAGATAATAAGTATTGTGCAATAGCAGCAGCTTCAATATTAGCAAAAACAGAGAGAGATAAATATATAAATGAATTATGTGAAGAAAATCCTGAATTAATAGATAGATATAGTATTGATAAAAACAAAGGATATGGCACAAAAAAACATTTGGATGGAATAAAAAATTATGGAATTACTAAATGGCATCGTAAAACATATGGTATTTGTAAAGATTATTGTTAAATATACATATATGTCATTATAACCAATCTGGTGTTTCAATTTCAGTAAATTGTTCCATAAAACTAGTGATAAATTTATTTTCTGTTACATATTGTGATTTAAAGAATATTTTTGAATCTCCAATAATAATTAATTTTTTTTGTGCTCTTGATATAGCAGTATAAATCAATTTTAAAGCGTTACCGAATTTAAGACTAAAATGTTGAGGTGATATACAAACAACAACAATATTTTTTTGACTACCTTGGTATTTATGAACGGTATTACAATAATTCAGTGTAAATTCTTCAAATAATTTACTATTATCAATAATTTCTGGTTCTCCACCACTATCATAATAAATAGTAGCTTTTTTTGAAGGTTTAAAAATGGTTTTAAAAGATGGTTTGTCAAATTCAATTCTACCACTATCTCCATTTACACGAATATTATTTTCAGAATAACAATTTTTAGTTCTCATAATGTAGTCTTTATCTTTAAATAAACCATGAACATCTGGTTCAAGTATATTATATACAGTTGTTTGTAATAGTCGATTGAGCTCAGTGGTTCCAGCAAAACCTTTATGTTCAGGTGTAATAATAATTAGATTATCTTTTCCATTTTCTTCAACAATCTTTCTAAAAATTTGTGTAGTTTCCTTTGTTTTTTTAAAATCATGATTAATAATTTGTGTATCTAATCCATTAAAATCATCTATAGATAAATCTTTGGTTTGAATATTAATAATACACTCTTTCAAAGTGCCTTGGTCTTGTCGTTTTATTTTTGTTAAATAGGTGGTTGTAAGTAATTTACTTTTTATTAACTGACTAAAAGGTCTTCCTTTTCCAACAGGAGGTAACTGATTATTATCTCCAACAAATATTAATTTACATTTAAAATCTATCGACCATAATAGTAATTTTTCAAATAAGAATATATCTGTCATACTAAATTCGTCAATTATAATACAGTCTATATGATCTGGTAATTTTTTGAATTTTTCTATAACACCCATTCCCATTTTCTTTTTCCAAATAAATTTAAATGTATGAAATAATTGTTTATGAAGAGTTCCACAAATAGTTTTATCAACTAATTCATTATCTTTATTAACAGCATCGATTAATGTTTGTGCTGCTTTTCCAGTAGGTGCCAATAAACTAATTACATAATCCTGTGTGTACAACTCTTTTAAATAAGAAATAATTGCTTTGGTTATTGTAGTTTTACCTGTTCCTGGAGGTCCTGTAATAATAGAACATTTTTCTTTAATTCCATTATAAATAGCGTTAAATTGTTCTGTTTCAAATTTAAAATTATTACCTTGTTTTAATTCATAATTATAAATAAAATCCTTAAAACTATTATCGTCTACTTGAATACATTCATCATAATAATCATTTATAATCTTATCACCTAATTCTTGTTCATATGATAAATATTTCATATCTGTAAAATATACATTATCTTTCCAATGAGGAACTAATATCTTATTAAGATTTTTTTGTAATGATTTGTATTTATCTTGTATTTTTTTGTCATCACAAAAATGTTGTAGTAATTCAAACCAACCATTTTTATACTCTTTCTTTTTATAAAAACTACCATTGTTATCTTGAACTGTTGATATAGCCCATTTATCAATAAATGTATTATCATCCATTGGAATATTTAATGTATCGCAAATTTTATATGCTATACTAAAATTAATGGGCGAATGTCTAATTTGGATTATATCTAACGGTTTAAATAATAAGTTTGATAATAAATATCTTGAATTTAACTCAAATTTTAACGAGTTTAACATATTTTGTAAACAACCAAATGTTAATTTCGGCTTACAATCACTTAACCATACTTTCATCATTAATATATATTGAATAAATGTGTTTTCATGTGTAAAATTATAATATGCTTTATTACTAATAGCTGTCAATTCTTTATTTACATCAATTGATAATCTCTCTGATGGATATGATTTTAGTTCTTCTAATATTTCTTTATAATCTTTTTCTAATTTTATTGCTCTTTCAATATCATCTTTTTTAAATTTACAATTTATATTTAATTCTTGTAAATTTATATTATTAGTATTATTATTATTAATATTATTTATTAAAATATTGGTTGACATTGTTTATTTAATTTATATTTTATACAATAATAAAAATCAATTTTATAATAAAATTGAAGTTTTAATTATAATTAAAGTAAATAATAATTAAAGTAAATAATATACAAATAAATAATATACAAATAAATAAATATGAAATTCTTAGTATTTGATACCGAAACAACTGGATTACCTCAGGGTAGAAATCCAAGCATTTATAAGACAGACTTATGGCCACATGTAATTCAATTATCTTATATAGTTTATTGTAGTGACGAAAATAAAATAATATCTTTAGTAGATGACTATATTAACATTAATGATGATGTAGTTATTGAAGAAAAAAGTCAAGAAATTCACAACATAACCAGAGAAAAATTAAACAATATTGGTATTAATATAGTTGATGCTCTTAATAAATTTAATACTTGGGCAGAACAATGTGAATTATTAATTGGTCATAACGTATCATTTGACAAACGTATGGTTATAGTTGAAGGAATACGTAACAATATTAGAATGAAAGTTCATACTACCTATTGTACTATGAAAGAAACCACAACACTTTGTAAAATTGAAAGAGAATTCCGTAATGGGAAAAAATATTTTAAGTATCCATCATTGAGTGAATTAAATAATCATTTATTCGATAAAATACCAAAAAATACTCATAATGCTTTAACGGATATATTAATTTGTATGCGTTGTTTCTGTAAAATTAAATTTGATATAGATATAACTAGAATAGATAGAACTATACGTTTAATGATGCGTGAAACATATTAACTCAATTGAATTATATAATTATATAATTATATAATTGTATAATTGTATAATTGTAATGGTGTAAAATTAAGCCTTATATCTAAATCTAAGCCGAACACATTTCGCAAATTTCAGGTTCTTGTTCTGTCGAACTATTTTTTTTTTCTGGTTCAATAGTAAATTGCTGTGCTTGATGTTTAGCCTTTCGTCTAAGATAATATATACCTGTTTTAAGACCAGCCTCCCATGAATAGAAATGCATAGAAGTTAAAGCTTTATAGGTAGGTTCTTCCATCCATAAATTAAGACTTTGACTTTGACAAATAAAAGCTCCTCTATCTTTTGCCATATCAATAAGATGTTTCATAGGAATTTCCCAGACAATTTTATACTTTTCTTTTATATGAATGGGGATTCCTTGTATATGTTGAATACTTCCATTATTAGCAATAATATTATTTTTTAACTCATCGTCCCATAATTTAAGCTCAATTAATTCTCTCATTAAATATTTATTAACAATAATAAATTCTCCAGCAAGAGTTCGTCTAGTATAAATATTACTTGTAAATGGTTCAAAACATTCATTATTACCTAATATTTGAGCAGTGCTTGCTGTAGGCATAGGTGCAACAAGTAGTGAATTGCGAGCACCATATTTAATAATATCTTGTTTAAGAGAATCCCAATTAAACTTATCAGATGGTGTAACGTTCCACATATCAAATTGAAAAACTCCTTTTGATAAAGGACTACCTTCAAATGAACTATATGCTCCACAAAATGGTTTATCTTCTATAGAGATATCATATTCATTTAAATAATTTAATATACCTTGTTCACCATATCTGTCTTTTGATTTTAATTTTTGGATTTCATAGAATCTATCCTTTGCTATTTCCATAGATTGTTCCATTGATGCGTGATAAATAGTTTCAAATATATTCTTATTAACGACACGAGCATTATCACTATGAAATGGAATATTCATTAAAGCGAATACATCTGCTAAACCTTGAACACCTAGTCCAATTGGTCGATGACGTAAATTACTTCTTTTTGTTTTTTCAGTTGGATAAAAGTTAATATCAATAACACGATTTAAATTCTCAGTAACTACTTTTGTTACTTCGTGTAATTTATCATAATCGAATGATTTATCTTGCTTAATAAATTGTGATAAACCAATACTTGCTAAATTACATACAGCAGTTTCTTTATCATCACTATATTCAATAATTTCCGTACAAAGATTGGATGATTTAATAGTACCTAGATTTTTTTGATTTGATTTACTATTTGCTGCATCTTTATATAAAATATATGGTGTTCCAGTTTCCATTTGACTATCCATGATTCGAAACCATAAATCTCTTGCCTTAATCGTTTTTCTACCTTTATTATTCTTTTCATATTGTGTATAGATTTTAACGAATTCATCTCCATATGAATCAGATAATCCTGGACATTCACTAGGACACATAAGAGTCCAAATACCATTTGTTTTTACTCTTTCCATGAATAAATCAGGAATCCAAAGAGCATAAAATAAATCACGAGCTTTCATTTCTTCATCTCCATGATTTTTTTTCATTTCAAGAAAATTATCAATATCAGCATGCCATGGTTCCAAATAAATGGCAAAACTACCATTACGTCTTCCGCCTCCATTATGAATAAGTCCATTATGTGTTAAATAATTATGAATAATAGGCATTTGTAAATCATATAACGTTCCTGTATATGTTTCTCTCGTAATATTTTTAATTCTTGAATATATAAAACCTTTGTGAATAAAGAATTTATGAAATTGACTTGTAAAATCAATATTTAATAATTCACAAATTTCTTTGGTTTGTGGTATTCTCAAACAATATGCTATTTTTTTATTCTCAATAATACCATTTGTAGTCATATGAGATTCACCAATTCTATCACGAATATATCCACTTGTTGGAACTCCCATTCGTAATAAAATATATCTTAAAGATTCAATTATTTTTTCAGATGTATTGTCAAATGTTAATTCATTATTTTTACAACCATCTGTATCTATTAATCCTTTTACAATATATTGTGTCTTAGATAGAGGTAAATTTAACCATTTATACATAATATGCTTTTCTTTATATTGGTCATATACATCACTATGTCTAATTGGAATTACAATATTTTTATTCCATCGAATTTTTGTAGTATTATTATCGATGGTAATATTATATTTAACACATTTATCATTTAGATATTTTTCACAAAATTCTAGAACGTGTTTCTTATTATATGTATGTAAACAAATGGTACCTGATACATTTTTATTATCTAAACATCCATCTCCTAATAAAATACCATAAAAATAACAATCATCCTGTGATATATTATCAATATCTTCTTGATATTTTGGTATAGAATATACAACCATCTCGTTGATTGTTAAATCTTTAACATCTTTCCACTCTGGGGAAATAATATTTTTATCAATACGATTTTTTATAACATCATAATTTAATCCTTTTGTTTGACCAGATAAAGATAACACGGGATGTTCTCCTGTTATTTTAAGAGGATGAATTGAATGCATTGTTTCTATATTATAAATATCACCATCATATGGATGTTCTAATACATTTTCTATAGTTTCATGTTCACCTCTATTATTTATAATTTGAGTACTATTTAATATAGCATCTTCAATTTTAATGGGGCCTTGAGTAGTATAAATAATAGTTTCAGGAACAATACATTGGTCAACATATCTTGCTGTATTATTAAACACTCTCAGCATAGGAACAATACCATTAGACGAACCATTTGTTCCTCTAATATGACTACCTTGAGCCCTAACATTATGAATATGTAATCCAATTCCACCAGCCCATTTTGAAATTTGAGCACAATCTGATAATGTATTATATATACCGGATATACTATCATCTTCTAGTGATAATAAATAACAAGAACTAAGTTGTGGTTTCGGTGTTCCCGCATTAAATAAGGTAGGAGTTGCGTGTGTAAAATATTTTTGAGACATTAAATCGTATGTATTTTTAACTTTTTCTAAATTGTCACCATGAATACCAATCGCAACACGCAACCATAAATGTTGTGGTCTTTCAACAATAACATTATTATACTTCATTAAGTAAGCACGTTCTAATGTTTTAAAACCAAAATAGTCGACTAGATAATCTCTATCATGAACAATCATATTATCAAATTCTTCCTTATGTTTTTCTACAATCGAAAAAAAACTAGAACTAACTAATGGATATTGATTATTATGAATATCTGTAAATTCGTATAATTTTTTCATAACTGAAAAAAAAGAAGATTCTGTATTTTTATGATGATTCGAAATAATAATTCTTCCTGCTAATGTATTATAATCTGGATGTTGAATACTTAATGTAGCACACTGCTCAGCAGTAAGTTCATCTATTTTTGTTGTAGGTATTCCATCATATAATTGGTCTATTACTTTCATCACGAATGTAGTATAATTTAATTTAATTCCACATTCAGTTCCTATACTTTTGACTCTTTTTAATATTTTATCAAATCCAATATTTTCATATTTACCATTACGTTTTAATACCTTCATTTCTTGGTCAAGTGACATATAAATTTATACTAATTTTAATTTTAAATAGTTCTTTACAATAATAACTATAACACAAGTAAAATATAACTAGTTTATATTTTTTAATAAAATTGATTTGTTTTTAGTTAAATAAGTGAAACGTACTTAATAAACTTAAGCATAAATTTAAAAATTTCAATAAAAATTTCAATAAAAA
>Ga0209302_10000246_pt1 | contig 33170 bp, 23 predicted proteins | sample ArcOceMetagenome_2_FD_187445 | JGI IMG/M metagenome (GOLD analysis project Ga0209302, IMG submission 187445) | Marine eukaryotic phytoplankton communities from Arctic Ocean - Arctic Ocean ARC135M Metagenome (SPAdes) (version 2) | ecosystem: Environmental > Aquatic > Marine > Oceanic | place... | reverse complement strand
GTGGCATTAATGAGCGAGATATCCCCGACCTCAAACCCAGTTACCGCTTCACTAAAGACAAACGTTGCCGTAAATGCCGTGTTTGAATTCGCTGGGACATTTTGGATCGTTACCGTTGGCAGAGTTGCAATATAATTACTACTAACCTGAGCTGCAGCCGTATTTTGGTTACCTGCAACGTCTTGAGCAACATTGGCATTAACATCTATGGTTACAGTCCCTCCACTACTTGGCGAAATCAAGGCCGAATAGGTACTGCTATTAATCACTGAAAAATTGCTTGCAACGCCATTGCTAATAACAATATCTGACACTGTAAATTCAGACACCGCTTCACTAAAAGAAAACGTTGCGGTAAATGGGGCCGAGTTTACAGCAAGAACATTTTGAATAGCTACAGACGGGCGACTAATATCATATTGACTGCTCACTTGCATCGCCGCCGTATTTAAATTACCTGCGCTGTCTTGCACAACACCTACATCAACATTTAAGGCGACTAAACCATCTGTTAGCGGTGTGATCAAAGCGCTATAAGTACTACTATTTACGGCAGTAAAATCGCTCGCTGTGGCATTTGTTAGTGAGATATCGCCATTACTAAACTCTATAACGGCTTCGCTAAAAGCAAAAGTTGCCGTGAAAGCCATGTTTGAATTAGCTGGCACACCTTGAATAACAACTGACGGCGGAACCGTATCAAATTGATTGATCACTTGAGTAGCTGCTGTGTTTAAATTTCCTGAGCCATCTTGAGCAACATTGGCAAACACATCTACCGTTACTACTCCATTGGCTGACGGTGTTATATCAGCAGTATAAGTGCTGCCATTAATGGCAAGAAAATTACTCGCGATGCCATTATCTACACTAATATCAGCTAGTATAAACCCTGTAACATTGCTGCTAAAAACAAAGGTTGCAGTAAAAGCACTATTAGATATAACTGGCACACCTTGGATAATTACAGAAGAACGAGTCGCCTCATAGTTACTGGTCACTTGAGCTGCTACAGTATTCAAGTTACCTGCATTGTCTTGTACTACATTAGCATTCACATCTAAAGTAACAGCTCCATCTGCTATAGGCGAAATTAATGCCGTATAAGTGCTGCTTGTAATGGAAGTAAAATTACTTGCGTTGCCATTAGAAACGACTATATCGTCAAGAGTGAAATTATTTACAGGTTCGCTAAACATAAAAGTGGCAGTAAAAGCGGCACTGCTATTGGTCGGAACATTTTGAATTTGAATTGAAGGTCGAGTTAAATCAACGGTTAACTCTGCATTACTCTGATCTACAATACTATCTATGCCATTAGTCACGGTGGCTATAACATTATAAACCCCTTCAGACAGAGAATCTCCAGGAGGTACCGTTAATGACCATTGATTATCTATGACGACAAAATCGATATTTTCTTGATAGGTAGTATTGTTTAATTCAATCGTTAATAGTTCTGAGTCCTCTGTAGAGCGATATGCTAAACCACTTAGTACAGGTGAAGGGTCAGCAGTATTTAAATTATCAATTGTGGGGATACAGCTATCGCCATTTATGGCAAATACTTTTTCAGTAGCATTGCCAATACTGATTCCTAACGCGCTCATAACTGGGTCAACAAAATTCGTTAATATGCTACTAATAACTGGTGATAAAATATCATCTAATACGAGACTTCTAACCAAATTTAATAACAAGGTAGGATTAACTAAAACCGGACCAACCGTTAATGAAAGTTCAGTATTACTTATTAAAGAAGTAAGCAGTGTATTTGTAATGCTAGTACCTGCTGTAGTTGTTTGGCTTTCAGGAAATGGAGAAATAAAATTAAGACTTTCTAAACTACCATTTGCATTAGCATTTGCCTTTGCTTGCAGAGCAATAGTTTCACTACTGCCAATAACGCTGATATCTATACTCCCTATAGTTACTGGCGACACTTCTGTTGCATAATCAATATTACTGTTTAATGTTCTATCATTGAAGTTAGCGTCACTAACTTGGCCTAAGTATAAGCTTGCGACCCCTGGAGTTACATTGAGTCGCAGCGTTTGAGATAAATACGATAGCTGATCTACAGTACCATTTGCTCTTGCAACATCAGCATAAATTTCAAAGTCTGTAAGCGTTACCGCCACACTTGCCACGCCTAACGATAAAGGTGCGGCAGCTACATCAACCAGGTCTGCTAATATTCTTAACCGAATAGATGAAGTAGTGAACACGGTACCAACTGGGCCACTAACCAACTTAGGCCCTTCAACAGCAATTAAAGCAGCAGAAATATCACCAAGAGAAACAGACAATGGACCTATAGTGCCATCAAGTCCGAGGTTAGATAAATTTAAAGAAATGTTTTGAGCACTAATAGCATTCTGATGGTTAAATGCCTGTACTATCAACATGTGAAAATCTAGCAAATTAACAGTTGTAGATAATACAGCGCTATCTTCTGCGTTTAAATCTATAACATCAGAAAATGAAAAAGTACCGACGGGCACCTGAGCTTTAATCGAATTTAGACTTGCGATGGCGAGTGTGTTACCGCCTTGGGCTTGTAATACCGTTATCGCGGCATCAATGGCTTGCACTAAAGATATGTTTGCTGCAACTGCATCAGATTTATTGGCAGCACTAAGGTCAACTGCCAAAGTATCTAGGTAACTTTCTAATTCTATACCTGCCGTTAATAAAGAGCTATATTCGGTGTCAGCAACAGAGAGTTTTATATTAAGCCCCAGTAGCCCACCGGTAATAAAGTTAATTAACTCCGCATCTGCACTATTAATTGTCGCGACACCACTGCTCGCAACAAAGACAGCTTCACATGTTTCTACTGCTTTCACATTAAGTGATGTAAAAAGCATTTGAAAAATAACAAGCAAACGAAATGCACTAAAAATCTTTTTTAAATAAACATCCATATTTATTGACCACCAGCATTTTGAAAAAACTAAAACACATCAAAAATTGTTCAACGTATTATTAGAGACTAGGACATAAATTTGAAAAGTAAAAAAATAAATATAAATATTTAAAAATAAAACTTTAGCTGACTAGCTAATGGGTTATGTGGATTTACCACCGGATAAATCTTAGAAATAAATGAGTAAACTTTTAGAGATGACTAAATGAAAACAGAAACTGTTTATTTAAATATTAATACCAAGCGAAATAATTTATTGCACACTTCAAAGTATCCCACAATAAAACATCTGTTTTTATTCAATTATATAGGTTAGCTATTAAGGTTATATTTGCCTCTGCACTCCCCTGCTGGCTTACACTTTGAAGGTGTTACTTAACTTGCATAATCAGCATTACTTAAACCAAACTTTGCCGCCAATAAATTTATAAGCAGGTAGCCCGCGAATTAAGGTTTCGCGAGCAAACGATTTTTGACATTTAGGGCAAACGCACGGCTCTATCGTATGATCTTGACTAATTCGCTCTTTAAAGCATTTTACTAATGCCCCTTTGCCGTCTTTACGATATTTAAATAATAAGCAATTGCATGCTACACAAAAAATATCAACGGTTTTTGTTGGGCCTTTCTTATTTGGTTTCGCCATAAATTGTGTGGTGTTTCCGTTTTAATTTATTCATTAATTTAATCAAGATAAAATGCGGAGTTTTAACTTATTTTAGTAGCTTAAAGAACATCGAATTTACACTCGTACCTCGGCTTATTTAGCCTATATACATTTCTAGTACTTTAACGTTATACATAGCGCAATAACAGCTCAGCTATTTTATTACATTAACTTAACACTAACGCCATAATTTAAGCTATTTTCAAACATCCCATAAAACTGGCTTTTTATCGGTAACTGCTTGCTCAGAAATAAAATAAGCGCTAGCGTAATGCTATTAAGTTTAGTTACTCTTCTAAGTAACATTTTTATTTTATATAGGGAAAGCCATGAAGATCAGTAAAAGAAGTTTTTTAAAAGCTAGTAGCGCAAGCGTTGCCACTATGGCGATGGCCAGTCAAACATTAACTTCAACGAGCATTGCTAATCCCTTATCTAGCCAATCAACTTTAGATAAAACGCAATCGTCGACGCTTAAATCTATCACTAAAGGTATTAAAGGCATTAGCCCTGCAGAACGACTTAAACGAATTAGTCAGGCTCAAAAGTTAATGCAAGCACTAGATATTTCTGCATTGGTTCTTGAACCTGGCGCTGCTATGGATTATTTTTCAGGCATACAATGGTGGCGCAGCGAACGCTTAACCGCTGTAATTATTCCACGCGAAGGTAAAGTATCGGTTGTATGTCCTTTCTTCGAAGAGCCGAGTGTTCGCGAAAGTTTAGCTATAGGCGATGACATTCGCGTTTGGCAAGAGCACGAAAGTCCATTCACATTAATTAAAAACATTTTAAAAGATTCAGGATTAAATAAAGGCAAAGTCGCTTTTGAAAACTCGGTTCGATACTTTGTTCTAAGCGGTGTAATGTCAGCTCTGCCAAACATGCAACACGTTAGCGCAGAACCAGTAACTCGTGGTTGTCGCATGTATAAAAGTCAGCACGAAATTGAATTAATGCACAAAGCAAACGAGATTACTTTACTTGCCTACGCCGATGTTTTTTCAAAATTACAAACGGGTATGAGCCAAGGCGACGTAAAAGCATTAATGCAAACAGCACAAGAGCAATTGGGCGGCAAAGGTGCTTGGAATATGGCATTGTTTAATCAAGCCAGTGCTTACCCACACGGCACTAAACAAAAGCAAACACTTACCGAAGGCTCAATAGTGTTAATGGATTGTGGCTGTAATGTACACGGCTATCAGTCTGATATCAGCCGCACTTTTGTTTTTGGTGAGCCAACAAAACGCCAACGTGATGTATGGCAAACAGTAAGGCAAGGACAAGAAATAGCATTTGAACAAGCTAAAATTGGTACTCAGGCAGGTTTAGTTGATGACGCTGTACGTAAATTTTATCAAACAAAAGGCTTTGGACCTGGCTATAAACTGCCGGGTTTATCACACAGAACTGGGCATGGTATTGGTATGGAAGGACATGAAAGTGTTAACTTTGTTCATGGTGAAACTACGCTTTTAAAACCAGGCATGTGCTTCTCAAATGAACCAGGAATATATATTCAAGGGGAGTTTGGTGTTCGCTTAGAAGACTGTATTTATATGACCAAAGAAGGCCCTCGATGGTTTACCGTTCCGCCACAATCGCTGTTTGACCCAATAGGTAAACTTGCAAAACTAAAAACACTTTAACTTTTAGAGTGCAAATTCACCCATATAATGGTTTTAGTATCAATTCAATTATGTGGGTGATCTATTTTATAAAGAAAAAAGAGAACGTATTTTTTATTTTACTGCACAGGTCTATAAAGTATAATACTTACTTGAATTATCAAGAATATACTGCCTTGTTATTCAACTAAATCAACTAATTAAATGGTTAACGTTCAAACCATAAAATAGAGCACCAACATGTAAAGTCAGAATAACGGGTTTACGCTTATCGAGCCTGTAGTCGTCATCGTAATACTGGGTATTTTAGCTGCCACTGCAGCACCCAAACTTATAGATTTCAGTACTGATGCACGCATAGCGACGCTTGACTCTTTAGAAGGGTCAATGCGCTCAGCGACTAAATTAGTGAATATGAAAGCAAAAGCAGAAAGTAAAACTGACTGTGCTACAGATCCTACTATCGCAATAGGTAGTGATGTGATCACATTGCGTTGTGGGTATCCCTGCCCTCACCCTAATGGCATAGCTAAAGCAGTAGAAACTAGCGCTAATTTTTCTTGGGTTGGTGGAAATTGCAGTGGCCAGTTAGGCGCAATTGACGTACGAATAGTCGATGCACCAGATCCAGCAAACTGGAAAATTCATTATACTTCAGCCAGATCAACCCGCGCACCAACCTTTACTCAAACCATTACTGGTTGCTAATGGACCTTGTATAACGTCTTTTTTATATTAAGCTGGGATCTACTTTATTTTAAAACCAGCGGAAAAACTCAAGATGCATAGCTAGCTGACTCATGTAGCAAGCTATGATAGATAACAAAAAATAAATTTGGATAGCTATTAACTCCCTTATTTGGCCAAAAGTTATTCCCTTGGTAAGACTTCCACCTTCAAAACAATCTCGAAAGTCTTTAAAACTCTTCAACTTCAACTATCTCGCTAAATAAAATGAGTTAACCGCTTTTAACAACACGGGTAGCTATACCTGCTAAGCCGTGAGTATCAGTACTATTGTTAGCCATGTTAGAGAGCATAAATTTGGTTACCAGCACGGTATAGTGTTTTATGAAGCGACCAAGTAAAGGCAGATCTATTAAGCTAAATACTAAATAAAAACAAGCGAGCAAACAAAAGCTTCTAAAGAAAGATTATATCGGCATATCATTTTATATCTAGAAACTGAAATCCTATGTAGAACACTAAAGGATTGCTTTTAGTTTCTTGATGATTAATATTTATTAGCTTTACAATCAACTAAAAACAGTTGCTTTCTCGCTTACCTTAAGGGCAATATAAAAGAAAAATTCACAAGGAATTAACAGTGGAACAACCTAAATTAACCTTCAGTATTTTTTCTTGCCTACTATTTTTGATCTCGTTTTCACTTTTTGCGAAGAACACTATACCTGAGCCTTTAGCACCATGGGTGCCATGGGTAATGAAAGGTAGCGAACAATTATCTTGTCCCTTCATTAACAATACTCAGTACTCAGACAAACAAAATCATATTTGTGCTTGGCCTAGTACGTTAGAGTTAAATGTTAAAGACCGCTCAGCAAATTTTACACAATCATGGCAGGTACTAACTAAAAGCATTATCCCTTTACCGGGAAATGAGAAGAATTGGCCGTTACTTGTTAGTGTTAATAAAAAATATGTCCCCGTTTTTAACCATAAAGGTAAACCGACTATTGAATTAGTAAAGGGTTCATATTTGATAGAAGGTAAATTTGAATGGTTAAAAATCCCAGAAAGCATCTCTATTCCTCCGCAATATGCATTTGTAAAAATGACCATTAATAACCAAACAATTGAATTTCCTAAAATAGAAGCTAACGACTTATGGCTACAAAAATTTGAAGTCAACCAAGAAAAACAAGACTCCATTGATATTTCGGTTGCTCGTCGTATAACCGATGGTGCCTACATAAAGCTTGAGACTTTCATCAGTTTAAATGTGTCAGGGAAAATGAGAGAAGTAAAGTTAGGGAAAGTTTTACCAAAAGGTTTTGAGCTCATTGGAATTGAGTCTGAAATTTCATCTTTTTTAGATGGTGATGGAATATTACACGCGAAATTAAAACCTGGAAGTTGGGAAATAAAAGTTAACGCCTATGCGCAAGCCACTTTATTATCTTGGAGTCGGCCTGAAAAATCTCATTATTGGCCAAAGGAAGAAATTTGGGTTTTTGAAGGACATGAAAATTTGCGCTTGGGTAAAATTAATGGCGCAAAAATGGTGGATAGTAGCCAAGCAGATATGCCTAGCGCATGGTACGAGTTACCTAGCTATTTAGTTAATACCGATGATTCGCTAAGTTATGCTATTCAGCATAGAGGCAAGCCCTTACATTTAGAAAATCGATTAAGCTTGAATCGTACTTTATGGCTCTCATTTGATAATTCATCTTTCACTTTTAACGATCATATTGCAGGTGCAATGATAAGTGATTGGCGTTTAAGTCTGAAATCACCGTATATATTAGAATCAGCAGAAGACCAAGATGGTTCAGTATTAATTACGACAACAGCAGAAGATGAGAGAGGCGTTGAAAATCGTTATCCTCAGGTGAACGTTCAAGCCAGAGGAATTATCAATGCTGAAAAACAATTACCCGTAACCGGCTGGGATAACGACTTTGAAAGTGTCTCTGTGCAACTAAATCTTCCTCCAGGTAATAAATTATTTGCGGTATTCGGTGCCGACAGAGTATCGAACAGTTGGTGGTCAAATTGGACAATTTGGGCAAGCTTTATTGTTTTATTGTCTTCTTTAATGGCAAGTCGTTTAATTAATATTACCGCAGGTATTGCTACTGCAATAATGTTGTTGGTTATTTACCAAGAGACTAGTGCCCCTGTAATAGTAATTATTAATTTACTATTGGCCATAGCTATCAAAAAACATCAGCCGTTTGAGCGGATGAAAGCATTAGTTAAAGTCTATTGGGGAGCAAGCATTACAGTTGCTATTGGAGCAATATTATTATTTTCTGCGACACAATTGCGTACCGTAATACACCCTCAACTGGAATCAAGAACGTCATCTGTCGAAAGTTTTAGTAATCAATCTAGAATGAGACAAAATATTGTGACAGAGGTCGGCGCTATGCGTAAAGAAAACGCCTCTTATTCCACTATGCAAGACGAAGAAGTTGAAAGAATACAAGTTACAGGAAGTCGCTTAAAAAACGCCAATTCTATAATGGAGCGCTATCAATCTGATGCAGTAATGCAAGCGGGATCTGGTATTCCTAACTGGCAATGGAAGAGCCATCAAATTCAATGGAATAGCCCTGTTGCTAAAGATCAAGTATTCGATGTCATTATATTATCGAAAACCAGCTATCGATTAATTAAAATATTGGGCATATTTTTGACCATACTATGGCTATATTTAATATTAAAAGATGTTATTAGCTACGCCTATACAAAAATTCAACCTAAAGCGATCGCAACTGCATTGGCATTATTTATTTTAATACCTAGTTACGCTCCGAACGCCGAAGCAGCAGACTTTCCAAACAAACATTTGCTAGACGAACTAAAAGTAAGAGTAACTGAAGCGCCTTTGTGTGCTCCTGACTGTGTTGCTATAAATGACTTACGCGTTAGTATCGATGCAAAGTCTTTAACCTTAGTTATGTCTGTTCATGCCAATGCAGACACCGCGTTGGCTATACCAAAATCTGAATTTTGGCGACCAGAAAACCTATCGCTTGGTGAAAATGTAAATAAAAAGCAAATAGAGAATTTATTTAAACATAAAGGTTGGATATATATTCCAGTTTCCAAAGGTATATCTAAGATCACTTTATTGGGTCGGGTAGCACCTGTTGATGTATTTCAACTAGAGTTCAGAGACAAACCTAAACACGTAAAAATATTAACGACAGATGCTTGGGAAGTTATAGGTAGCCAAGCTAACAGCCTAAATGGCAATGCTTTAGAGTTTTTGGCAACGCTGAAAAAACAAAAAGGTAACGAACAGCTATCTACTCGCAGTAAAACGCAGCCATTTGTTAAAGTAACAAGAGAGTTATCTGTAGATCAACTATGGACTATACGTACCAAAGTTGAGCGTATAGCACCTAGTAGCGGCTCTATTAATATAAAAGTTCCTACTTTATCCGGTGAAAACATTACCAGTGCGGGTGTTTTTGTCGAAAATGAACAAGTTGAAGTAACAATTCCGGCGGGTGAAAACTTATTTACATGGGGCTCGACAATTGATCGACAAGAAGTATTAAAGTTACATGCAAAGCCTGATCAGCCACTCATTGAACAATGGCGAGTAATTGTTAGTCCGGCATGGCATGCAAAACTTAGCGGATTACCAATCATATTAGAGCAACAAGATAATAATGATTATTTTATTTCTTCATTCTACCCATACCCCGGAGAAAGTTTAGCGTTAACGGTTACTAGACCAAATGCAGTTAAAGGTCATGTTTTGGCAATTGATTCTGTTAATTACACCATTGAACAAGGCACACGAACTTCAAAATTAAACTTAACTTTTGATTATCGCAGTACTCGTGGTGGGGAGCATGTCATAGACCTTCCTGTAAATTATCAATTAAAAGAAATACGAACGGATAATAAGCTGATTAACTTGCAACTAGAAGACGGAAAATTGGCAATTCCTGTTCTGCCAGGTAAGCATAATGTAAACATAGTGATGCGTGCGAGTGTTTCAGAGCAATTATTATTGTCAGCGCCTGAAATAAACTTAAATGCGCCCGTGAGTAATATCACTAGCATTATTGATTTGAATAGTCAGCGTTGGATATTGTGGGCAAAAGGCCCTCTACTTGGGCCAGCAATACTTTACTGGGGAGAGCTATTAGCTTTTATTTTATTGGCTTTATTAGTATCCAGAGTGAAGTTTTCTCCCTTGAACACACTAAGTTGGATTGTTTTAGGCGTTGGATTAAGTTTAAGTAATTGGGGGGTATTAATGCTAATTGCTCTTTGGTTTGCATCGATAACTGCCAGTGGATATCGCTCAAAAGACATGAGCCAATTATCATACAACACATCGCAATTGTTATTATATGCATTATCCGTTGTGGCAATTTTCTCGCTACTGTCAGTTGTGCCAGTAAGTTTATTGAGCTCACCGAGCATGGGTGTCGAAGGTAACTATTCATATGGCAATCATCTGCAATGGTTTTCAGACAAAACTAATGGCTTGCTACCACAAGTATCTGTTTTAAGTATTTCAACAATATTCTATAAAGGCATTATGTTGGTTTGGGTAATTTGGCTAAGTTTCGCCTTTTTAGGCTGGATAAAATGGGCATGGAAAGCGCTTGGAAAAATAGGCTACTGGCGAAGTGAGTCCGATAATAAACCAGAAAAAACCTAACGCTTTATATTTATATAAAGTAGAAAGATATGACAAAAGCTATAATCGAGTAACGCTTAAAAGTTAGTGGGCCTTTAACAAAATTTGTTAAAGGCTCCTTATATTTTCTATAAAGTATTCCTGGGTTAGGCTGTTCAATATTGTCATGTAGGTTTTGAAATTCCATACAAGGAATTTAAGCATCATTATAAAATACACTAGTTAATTTTTAACATGCTCAGTAACAATTCTGATCATTCCAATCTAAAGCCGGATCGGGCTTCTTAATTTTTCAAAGAGTTAGGGAGGTCGTTCTAATTTAGAAAACTCGATTTTCTAATTAAAACCTAGATTACTGGAGGTAATTCCATTTGACAGCTAGATTTCTGTATTTGGCTATATAAAACTATATTTTTAAAGTGATATATTTATTTATTAAATCGTATTTTTTATACTGAAATCAGAGAGAAAAGCAAAGTTTTCTCTCTGATTGATTAATAGATTAGATTAAACTCAATAAAAATCAAGTTTAATTATTTTGAAAGTCTTAGGTACATGAATTAAATAAAACTATTGAATTTCATTTATTATTTTGGTGAATTTATCTGTTTTAATGAAAATATAAGCTACATCTAGCTTCTCTGTTTTGAAGGCGAATGCAGGACGTAAACCATGGTTGGTATCTAGGTCACTAACCAATTTTTTTATATTAATCTTTTTAATCCTTCCAATACGATTAAGTACTTCAAATTTCATAAAAAAATCATTAACAGAGCTTGTGATAATTTTGTTGCCATCGTGTTTAATAAGCCCGCATTTTATCATTACATCAATTTTACTTGTGGTTGTTCCAAGCATGCCTGCTAGTTTTGTATCTGAAACCCCACCAATATTTACATTGATATTGTTGAGCAAAATATCGAACAAATCTGATTTCAATATATAAAGCTTTTCTATCAGGGTACCTTTTGGCTGTTCGGATACATATACAGGCAGATTTTTCGATGTTACATGAGTTAAAAGGTCTACTTTGTTAAACCCTGAAAACTTAAGAAGATCAAGCTCCTTCGAATTGAAGCTGACTAATCCTGCATTCGCCTTCATGTCGTCAGTTAAAGGGATAGTTCTATTGCGAATGACTTCTATCAACTTATCAGCACAATATAAAACGCAACCAGTTTGACTTGGATGTATAAACGAATATGCATTAAACAAACTTGCAAATTCAGCCCTTTTAAGACCGAAAAAATAAGTAATATCTTTTTCAGATACAATGTTGCCTATGGAGCAATCCATAAGTGAAAAATCAGGAAAGTAGTTATTATTTTTAGTGGTATCTTCTTCATTACAGGCAAGTTTAATTTTTCTTAATAGATGCTTATCTAAGAAAATCACTTTGTTAAATGGAAGGTTTACAGCTCTTTCTCCAAGAATGCTAAAACGATTCCGTTCATTAACCACGAAATCCTGCCATTTGTTTTTAAAATTGTCATTTATTAACATTAAGAAGCCTTCAAAGTATAGGCTAGCTAATGTTCGTGGCTGGGTTTGTTCAATAAACTTTCTCCAGTTAAATACATCATTATCAGAACAAAGCATTTCGATAACACTTTCTATACAAGTCAGAAACTGAAGCTGATCTTCTTTTGATAGTTTAGAAAGTATTGGAAGAATTGAACAGGTATCATCAGTAGCTTTTATTAGACTTTTAAAGCAACTTCCACAACTAACACCGTACTCTATTTGTATCGGTGATTTACAATACTGACATGCGCTAATTAATTCACATTGGTGGTTTTCGCAATACCCATTAGCAACATGCTGCCAATGTAATTTGTGAGAAGATCCTTCACTTACACACAGTGGGCAAATCCTAATGGTTCTAACCGCATGACTACCATACAATTGTTTGTTAAGGTCCAGCATTGAGTATACTTCTTTAGGGTATAGCTGCTGATTAACTTGGTTACTATCTAATTGCATAGGTTTCGCCAAATTATTAATAATGCGCTCAGTTACAGGGGATAATACAAACCAGTTGATTTGATGGATGTTTGATACATATATGACATCAAGAAAAGCCCCTAACTTTGACCACCCGTAGAAATTAGCTACGCGCTGAACGAAACCGTATAAGCTCTCATCTTCGATTGGCAGGATTTGCTTTGGAAAAATAAAATGATTCATTTAATCCCTATCCTACGCTTAACAGTGGTCCATTTATCTGTGTCAAATGGGTTAACCTTCCTTACCTTTATATCATCCCATTCTTCGCTTATCACATCATCAAATGCAGAAGCAAAGTGTTCTAAAGCAATTTTTTTATCTTTGCTTAATTTGAAATAATGTAATGCTTTATTAGTGATGTGATTTAATATTCTTAAATCGCCTCCACAAGCATAAGCAAATCGATGAACGGAATTCTCACTTGCCATATCAAAATTAGTAATCCCCTTTGTCATACTGAAATCTTCAAGAAATTCTTGAAAGTAATTGAATTCATCGTCATTTTCAACAGTCATAACTTTTAAACGCCTAAGGCTACTAAACCTTGAGTTTATTTGCTCATTAATTAGACCGCCAATTTCTACGGTAGTTATACCAGTGAAAACGAGTGAAACTCCATACTCTTCTGATATATTCTTTAGTTCATCGAGTAATTGCCGTGCAACTACAGTCCCGCGATATTCGATAACATGTTGGAAATCATCATATATAAACACTTTACAGTGCAGGTTTTTTATCAACGCCTCTTTTCTCTCTCTTTTCGAATTTGAAGTACCTTTTCGAGGTGCTGGGTCGCCTAATGCTTTAAGCTCACTTTCCAACATTAATATTTCTGATGGTTTAGAGGGCGTTCTAATATATACAATGGGGGATGGTTCACCAGCAGGTAACTTGTCATCCCATGTAGTTTTATAATACTTAAGAATAGATGACTTACCAGAGCCAGTTGGTCCGGAAATAACTACCCCACAAGGCTCACCAGCAACAGCTCGACCATGCACATAGTCAAGTTCATTCAGAATATCTGTGCAATGTTCCATTTCAATAAATTGACGTTGAGGTAATTGCGAGGCAGCTTCAAAGTGCTCTCTTTTAGAATTTTGCACGAATTCTACTCCCTTTTTTGCGAGTTTTATGCTCAGTTACTTCAACCTGAGTATCTACCTCTACTGATGGAGATGGCTCATCATGAACTTCTTTTTCCTTAGGTTTATTTTGGTTAGCAAGGCTTGCCAATTTTCCAGCCAAATTTCCTTTTCCTAGTTCGACTGGTTTTGTTAAATCTTCCTTACCTTGCTTTTTGAGCTTCTCAGCTTTTTCTTTAGTTGCTAAAGATTTTTTCTTGGCTTTTAGCTTAGCCTCTTCAGATTTAACTGAATTTTTTCTTTCAATAGCATTTTGTATTGCAGTGTTGTTATGAGCATCATAGACATTACGTTTTTTCTTATGTGAAGGACCAATCTCATTATCTAGCATTGATTTGTATTCAAGCTCACTCATGCCGTCATAAATCCTCTGGTTGGTATTAGGAACGAATATCCATTCATATGATATTGGATGAAAAGCAATTATGTGACCTATATTGAGATTGCTATAAGACACTTGTATTTCTAGCCCTTTGTCCTTGAACATCGGATTACCTTTCAACTCGCTATACCAATCTTGCAAAATAGGGGCATTATATCGATGGGTGTTAACAGTAAAACCTCGATTTTGATGCAATTTAGGGTGCTTTACCCTGCCTCCCCAGCTAGTGAATAAGTCAGTGTCTTCAGGAAATGAGACAAGACCTGGCGCATCACTTACTGACTTATTCCATACATTAAAAGGTGTTCTGTTGTTTCTTAATCCATTGTGGCTATTCATGTGATAGTGATCACAAATGTACTCTTCTAATGATTCACGAAATTCACTTACAGTTAACGTGGCTTCTTTCTTAAGATTACTTTTTTCAGTGAAAACACCTTTGAATCGAGCAGAGCCGAGGTATCCTGGGAGCTTACTTAGATGCTGTATTCTGAGTGTTCGAAAAAAGCTCTCAATAAAAGGCTTGCGGAAAGGTTTCTTTACAGCTGTTGTTAGTCTATTTATTTTAAAATGGGCTAAGTAACTCAAAAAATGATCTGAAACAAAAGCGGCACCTGCATCGCAAACAGCCATCGACATTTTTCCACAAATTTTTTCCCAATTTTTACGTTTTTTTGGCATAACAGCGTGTTGCATACATTCCACTGTTAGTTCAACCGTTTCACCACCTTGACCAACATGAAGGCTATAGCCCAAAATACAACGACTGAATACGTCAATAGCCATCATTACGATGACACTTCCTAAATATTCATGAGTTTCGTCATCTAAAAGACCGATCTGAATGTGTACAGCATCAAACTCAACCCTCGCTAAAATTGATGAACACTCAAAGATTTTCATCATTTGGCGAGATTCAAAATCTCTTACAGTTCGTCCACACTGCGCTTCAACAACATCATAATACTTAAGGTCACTCACCCAATTAGCAAATGTTGAAGCACAAGGTAAATCTTTTTCCTCATAGCCAACCTTTAATGCTTCTACTTTTAATATTTCATAAGCTTCAATACATGTGTAAGGTTCGCTACAAAGAATGCAGTCCACAATAACGGTATCAGCAAGTTCAACAATATTGCTACAAAACTTACTATTTCGACCACGGCCACCTTGCGACAGCAAAGCCATTTGAGACTTTAAATTGTCATTGTACTTTTTAACCCAGCCATTAATGGTTGAAAGACCCGCAGGATACTTATCACCTGTTATTCCCATGGCTTTTGCTCTAGCTAACAGTCCTGATTTTTTAGCCGTAGGAGCGCTAGGGTTTGCTTCAATGGCACAATTAATATAAATCATCTTTCGCTCAACCTGTGCTCGCTGTATGTCTGTCATCAATGGGATGACTGGCACGACAGGTTCGTTTCTAACAAACTCTAACTTCTCACCAATTAGTCCCTGTAAGACGCAAACATGAAAAGGTTCTCTTTCTCCATTTTCTCTCTCAGCAACAACAGTTTTACTGTCACTTAATACAATTAGGTAATGTACATATTCATCGCTATTTTCACCTTTTAAATTAAATCTTGTTCCTGGTGTAAATGAGGCATAGGTAGTTGCTAATGCTTGCATGCTAACCTCCCTTGGCTTTCAGGTATGACCAACCGCTTGTCACTTTGGCATTGCTGATACCAGAGTTTTACAGTACTCACTGAAGGGCATTCTTTATCTCCCATTTGTACACCAACCATGTAAATAATGTGTGCAAGCTTTACATTACTGAATGGAGGTATTCCAGCGTAATTTTCAATGGCGTATAGATAAGGTTTCCTTTTATTTAACTCATTCATAAAGCCTCCTTATAAATGAGTAAATTTTTACGGATTGGCTCTTCAAAATTCATGTTTAACTGATGCTGCGCAAGCATATTGAAAATAATGTGAGGCGGAGTTTTAGTATCTAGAAGTAACTCATTAAAATGAGCAAAGGACATGACGTTTGATGATTCATTCAGTACTGTTTCTATGTAATCAGCTCTGGTTGTATTAAACAAGTATCGGTGCAATGTTTGGTAGGTATCAATATTTTTTCCTACATAAATATCCAGTTCAGTTTGAACTCGGAATTTTATTCCTTCATCTGCAAAAGCTGCCCCAATCTTATCGAATTTTTTTCTATTCTCTGGGGTGTTGTATTTAATTTCAGGTTTTACCTCTGTAACAAGAAAAGTACCTTTTAAATCACGTTCAACTATATCAGAAGTGTATTTACGTTTATTCCCTTTTTCATCGAACCAAATTACGGATATTGGTTGGGTTTCGAAAAAATCAATATTTTGACTAAATTGACGCAGATGCAATGCATCGTACTCTAGATAACTTTCACAAAGTAAAGCTTCAGTATTTTTTGTAGTGTTGTAAGAAAGTGACGCATTTATCTTCGAGTATCGATAAAGCGGTTTCGCTAAGTGGTCTTTTTTTTTGGCAAATATTGAAGTCATAATGTGATCTCCTAAAAATTAAAATCACACTAAATTATAAGCACATCTTTTCCCTTTGCAATTAGCACTTTTAAATATTTTTCTTTTTTATCAATAGCTTATTATACGCATATGTATAATTATTATTTTTTATTATTGATAACGGATTGAAAAGTAATAAATATTTTTTTCACTTAAATCACTAAAGATATTTTAAAAATATTCATTAAACTTCATTTCTAGATGTTTTATGCTTTCATTTTCACCATTTTATTATAATGGTGCCATAAGGTGCTATCGACTTTTCGTTATTCCCAAAGAACAAAACAGTATTTCATCAACAGACATGGATAAGCAGTAATAATCAATCAAAGAGAATGATTGATTTTTTTGAATTTACGAGGAACTCTGCTCATGTTCTTGATAGGCATGCTGTTAGTTATACTGAAGATAATTATCTAGGGTAAGCCTTTCTATTAAATGCCAAATGGCTTATGACGGATATTACCCCCTCCCCTTAATGAGTCCTGATTTGATTTTTAATACTGGAAGTGGTTTGGCATCAAGGGGCTTTATTTTTGGCTCTTTTTGAAGCCAAAAGGAATTGAATTTACCAATCCACCAATTATATTTATTGTGAACTCGCTTAATTTGAAATATTAAGTATTTTGCAGGTGAAACTGCTTTTTTAACGACATTGGATACCCGGAATGAAAAACTATGTCGCTTATTATTCACTGTTTACAATTCTTTATGATAAAACTCAACCTAACTGTTAGGTTGGCCAAAAATAATTTGATGCAGCTATTTACTTTTTTATTTTAAAGCTTATGTTTTAATTTCAAACACAAATTATGAGGATTAAAAATGAAAAAAATATTAGTATCAATTTTAGTTATATTATTTACCACACCAGTTGTAGCAGACACATCTAAAGAGTTACCGATTTCCATAAAGAAATTCAACTCAATTATGAAAAAATACGACTACGTTCAATCAATTATCTCGATTGTTTCAGCAAAAACATGTATAGAAGTAAAAAATATAGAAACTGCATTTGTTATTGAATACAGTACTAAGTCATTTAACAATGCAGAGCTAAAAAAAGACACAATTAACATTTGCAAATTAAGGCAGGATATTTGCGATAGTCTCAATAACGAAAAATCAACGCAAGACTGCAACACAATATTATAATTAGAGCTTATGCAAATTTTATCTACTATAAAGGCAACACTTTTCACTAACCATCGTATACCTCAGATAAAAAAATTCTCTGTGTTTACACCAGGGATTTGTTGTGACCGTTTTAATAGTGTATGTATAAAAGCCAAATTAATAAAAAAGGTCAGTAACACTTGAGAGCCATTCTTATTAACCCCTCTAAGTTTTGAATCCAAAGCACCTTGTGCAGTGCCTCGAATTGGTCACTACTCAAGAGGCTTTATTTTTGGCTGCTTTTGAAGCCAAAAGGGTCAATTTTTATTAGCCTTGCCTAGTCAGGATCAAGTTGCTTCAGGAAAGTTTTACCGTCAATAAGATCACTTTCTTCTAAATTCTGAAATCGGATTTTAACCAGTGCCAATTTTTCCATTTCATCAACATCACAGTCAAGGTGATCTTCGCACCGCCAGATAATTTTCTTTCTAATAGCATTGGGGCGTTCTGGCGATGGTGCAACTATTTCAGTTCTGATATCGACATGTTTTTTATGGCAGGCTGAGCAATCGGCATTGTGAAAATCAATTGTTCGGGTTGGCATGATAAGCTCTCACTTGATTGAGTTAATGAAAAAAATCGTATGGTGCCAAATTCAATTGGGTGATCTGCTTAGGACTGAAGCCCTGACGAAGGAGTTCGAAGTCTTTCATCTGCACCTGAGATTTTTGGCCTTCGCCAATAACTTGATAAAGGCTACCACTGGCAGTTTTGATTAGCTGGTTGTGAGGTGAGATTTCTACTATTTTTGATGTACTAATGTAATCGCCTTTAGCGAATCGGTATGTCATGTCATCGACACAGATACCCCATAAAATTTTACCGATCAATTCTTCACCTTCAGAAATAGACACGATGTGCCAGTTTTTAACTACTGTATTCATGATCTGAACTCCATCAATATTTGAGATGATCATAGAAAAATTTCAGTTAAAAAGATAATCAAAGCGTGGATCTAATCTCGACTTTTTCCTCTAAAATTGGCGTTGGCGATTGGCTGCTGCTATGGTCATGATCAGATAACTGAACATTTTGTTAGTCATTAATTTTACAAATATTAATTAAAATACAGATCATTAAAAGATGCCTTATTTCACCGTGATGCGTATGTTGTTTCAGCTTAAAAATGTCTGATGTTCCAAAGGGTAGTATTTGGTGTGCCATTTGGATGCGAATTAGCCTCGCATCCTTGTTACCTGATGATTCGTGTTTGTGAGGATTTTTGTTAGCTGTAAGCTTGAAACCTGTACTGGAAGAGTTTTGTTATTTAATGAGTAAATAGTTTATTATTCTCATATTATTAAGTGGTTAGGTAAGCCAAGGCTAACGTCCGGTTTCGTATCAAAGTGATCGTTAGGCGGGATGATTTTTATTCGTAAATTAGTTCTTTATGGCAAAAGTGTTCATTAGAAGCCAATCTCATTTAGTGATTGGTAGTCTCAAACATTATGCGCAGTCACATATGGCATGAAAGTGCTGTTATTTCTTGTTTTTCACCTTTTTGCTTTCGAAGATGCTTTAGTAACATTTTATTAAGAGATATTGATTCTTGTGTCATGTCAATGATCCAATTAACTTTAATTGGCTGAATTATAGAACATAATAACTGCGTTAAAACGAATTCATTACGAACTCATGATGTGTTTAGGTAAAAGTTTTATATATCATCTGATAGATAAGGCTCATGGCGTTATTGAAGAAACTTTGTATTGGGATAAGTATAAAGTTGAAGCTATTACTTCACTAACAGACGCATAATTTAGGAAATAATAGTTCCCTAAATTTGAAATGAAGAAAAATGGTTTCGGCGCTACCTCAACTTTATTGCCAAATAATTGTGGTAGCGAGTTAACTTTCACAGCAACATTTTCTGATAAAAAAAGTCCAGATTACATCCACGGATTTGATATGTTTTTAATTCGAGATCTTCTACCATTAGTTAGTACTTTTAGCGTTGGAGTCGAATTATGAATACTATTGTGTCAGATTGGCAAATTGTATCTGTTCTAGATGGCGAAAACTTGATTGGCAGTGGCTATAGAGCAGAAATACAAACAAATGACTTCGATCTGCTACGTCATGGTTTCAGCCCTGAGCAAATCAAAAGTTTGAATTTGGCACAACAAAAAAATTTTCACTAAACATCTTTCCTCACAAGTTTTACTGTTGAAAGTTCACGACCCTTTATTAAAAGTGTTGCAATTTCAGGTGCATATGGCATAAATGTACTATTAAGAAAATAATTACAATATTGAAAAGGATTTTCATTTGAAGGATAAGGAAAAAATCGCATTATTTATCGATGCTGATAATGCCCCCGCAGCCAAAATAGACATCATCCTTTCTGAGCTTGCTCGATATGGCGTAGTCAATATCCGTAAAGCCTACGGCAACTGGAAAAGTCCCTGTATTAAACCATGGGAAGATGTTCTTCATGAATTTGCTATTCAACCTATCCAACAATTTGATTTAACCAAAGGCAAAAACGCTACTGATATTGCTTTGGTCATTGATGCTATGGATATTCTCTATACTAAAGATGTAGACAGTATTTGTTTAGTTTCCTCTGATTGTGACTTCACTCCCCTTGTTACTCGTGCTCTTGCAGATGGAAAATTTGTAATTGGTTTTGGTGAGCGTAAAGCACCAACGGCATTCGTGAATAGCTGTTCAAAATTTCTTTATCTGGATGATATTGACACTGAAGATAAACCAATTCAAAAACGAAAACCTAGTATAAAAAGCGATACAAAGCTGATGAATATGCTTCGTCAAGCAATAGAAGCTTCTGAAGAAGAAGATGGTTGGGCGCAATTAGGTCCTATTGGTAAACATATTTCAAACCATGCATCCTTTGATCAAAGAAATTATGGATTCAAAAAGTTGAGTGACTTATTCACTGCAATTGATTTATTTGAAATGAAACAAACTCATGGTTCAGCAACATGGGTAAGAGATAAACGTAAGCATAAAGCTTTAAATAATGATTAATAACTCCGTACAAAAATTAACATTATTAACATACTGATTTAATTATAATTTAGCTGAATACGATTTGTTTTATATAAAAATAGGAAATTCAATGGAAAACATACGAATTATTGCAGAGATAGCTAAAGTGTATTCTTTTGCATTTCAACAAAACCAATACCCACTTATTACATCCATTGAATTGAATTCATCTAAAACTATTATTCCAGATGGTGCTGATAAAACTTATTCAGACTTGAAACTAATTTTGACTTCAGATCCTGAAGTATTTTCTCCTGAAGAATGGCATGTAGACTCTCTTGGTGCAGTGCAAACTATTCTTTTGCAAAAAAGACTGTTAAAAATATCAAATGAATATTTAGATGCACTAACTGAACAAATTGAAATCAATTTAAACTTCACTCTATATATGGCTGATGAAAAATTAACACAACAGTCATATCAAACTAATTTACTCCCAAAGAATTTTTGGGGTGGTGAAGAAAGAATGGCTGAATTGCTCGCAGCTTTTTCTACTCCTAACGCAAATTACATATCGGAATTAGTAAAAAAAGCTTCCGATGTTATGAAAGCTGCTGGGCATGAATCAAAATTGGATGGATATCAATCCGAAACACGAGAAAGGCCCTATTTAATGGCCGCAGCATTGTGGAATGTCATTTCTAATGAATCAATAGCTTATGTAACACCACCTACTAGTTTTGCTTATTCAGGGCAAAGAATCCGTTTACCTAATGACATTAAGAATCATAAAACGGGTGCATGCCTAGATTTATCCTTGTTATTTTCGGCTTGTTTAGAGCACATTGGGCTTAATTCTGTTATTGCTGTTACGAACAACCATGCTTGTTGTGGCCTTTGGTTAATAGATGAGTGCTTCCCTCTTTTGACCAATGATGATTCGATGGATATTCGAAAACGCGTTGCATCAAAAGACTTGGTTCTATTTGAAACAACATTGGCCACTTCTGACTCACCAATTACCTTCGGGCAAGCAATCGAATATGCAGAACAAATAATTTCTGAAGACTCAGAAGATACATTCGTTTACGCCATTGATTTAACACAAGCAAGAAAAAGGCAAATTAAGCCTATTCCAACGATTGGAGAGAGTTCTCCTGCGATAGAATCTAATGAACAACGAACTGGCATTCAATTTTTACCTGCTGCACCATCATTACCACCCGTTCGAAAAGAGGAACTTCCTGTTTCAGACTCGCCCGATGGAAGAGTCGAACAGTGGCAAAGAAAACTACTGGATTTAACCAAACGAAATAGGCTTTTAAATCTATCTAAAACTGCCGTAGCTATTAAAATATTTTGTCCTGACATTGCAAAGTTAGAAGATGAATTAGCGTCAAATCAGAGTTTTAATTTTATTACTGCTGGCGATACTCCTTATGCAAATGAAGCAAGAGACAAAGAGCTTTTTAAATTTAAAGTGGGTAATGATTTGCAAACAGAGTTTGCAAGAGAACAATTAAGTAGTAATACCCTAATTGCTAATGACTCTTCTAAAAAATTAGAAAAAAACTTACTTTCTCTATATCGAAAATCAAAAACAGATATTGAAGAAGGTGGTTCTAATACACTTTTTCTTGCCGTTGGCATGCTCAAATGGAAGGAAACCCCAGAAAGCGATAGAACTTATCAAGCACCGTTAATCCTTTTACCAGCCGAACTAAAAAGAAGTAGTGCAAGGTCTAAAATAAAAATTAAGCAAAGAGATGGTGAAGATCCTATTTTCAATGCAACTTTGATTGAATTTTTACAAAATGACTATGAAGTTGATTTATCCTTATTTAATGAAGTACTACCAACAGATGAAAGCGGTATTGATGTTGACCAGATATGGGCTGTAGTGCGAGAAAAAGTTAAAGATATAAAAGGCTTCGAAGTTGTAGAAGAACTTGTTTTAAGCACCTTTTCATTTGCAAAGTACTTGATGTGGAAAGATTTAAAGGACAGAGTTAACGATCTTAAATCTAACTCATTCGTTGAGCACTTAGTTGAAAATCCTCAGAAAACATATGAGCAAAATGTTCAATTTAAAGATCAGAATGACATAGATAATACTTTAAAGCCTTCTGATGTTTTTGCCCCATTAAATGCCGATAGCTCTCAATTAGTCGCAATAGATGCATCGACAAAAGCCCAAGATTTCGTTTTGGAAGGCCCACCAGGTACAGGCAAGTCAGAAACCATAGCAAATATAATTTGTCATAATTTAGCTAAAGGTAAAAAAGTTTTATTCGTAGCAGAAAAAATGGCGGCATTAAACGTAGTTTATAGCCGCTTACATAAGATTGGTCTAGACCACTTATGCTTGGAGCTTCATAGTAATAAAGCCAATAAACGAGCGATTTTAGAGCAATTAAAAAAATCATGGACCACACGAGAAACAGCCTCTAGTAATGAATGGAATGATAATGCCGATAAACTGTTTAACATTCGAAAAAGTTTAAATGCATACGTTAATGAACTTCATCAAGAATCACCTTTAGGCATAACGCCAAGGCAAGCTATATCAAGGTTTGTTCGTTATAAAGATATTACAAAAGTAGACTTAGGCTGGGGTCACTCTTTTGAAAATGCACCTATTAATTCTAAGGAAGATTTGAATGATTTTTATGAAACGGCTAAAACTTTAGGTTTAGCCTTTTCAGATATAGAAGATTTGAATCTTTCAGATATATCCATTGTTCAAAATACCGACTGGTCAAATGCTTGGCAATCAGAGTTAATTTCAACTATTAAAAAAGTAAAAAACTCATCAAAAGTATTAAAAAGCTATTTTGAAGAATTAGTAACACTATTGCAGTTGGAAGATATAAACGAATACAGCGAAAACTATGCAGAATTAGATGTATTAGCCACTATTTTAACTGCGCAAAAAGACACTCGATTAAGCTTTGTTTATAAGCCTAGTGCAAAAGACAAATTAGAAAAGCTAAATTCATTAGCGGATTATAAAACAGTAATTGATGAACAAGTGGGTCGTTCGAAATTAACATTCCCACTAGATCAAATATCTAGCCACCCTACTTCAGATTGGCTTACATCACTTCAGATGGCCCAACAAAAAATGTGGCCGTTGAAATGGTTCGCTAAAAGAAAAGTTATATCAACATTAAGTGCTGTAGGTGTGCATGGTGAAATAACACTTGAAGAATTATCATTATTAAATGAAATCAATTGTACGGCTAAAAAAGTTTCAGAGAACATTAGTGACTTCGAACAAGATAAAATATGGCAAGGCTGGGATACTACTGGTGAGCACTTAAGTGCTGAGTATCAAGAATCTAAGGGATTGTTTGATATCACCAGAAAAGTTGCCGGAAGACTATCTAATCCATCTGCACTTATTAATAGCTTAAATGAAAAAGTTGTAGATAACTTTGAATTCTACCCGTCATCTGCTTTAGCTAAAGCCTGCGATAATTACTCAAGAAGCTACACTGTATTTAAAAATGATCTTGATACTTTCTTTACTATAGGTGGGGAATTTCCAGCGGATAAAACTATCACTAAGTTTATTCATTCTTGTGATGAAGTTATTGCCTTAGAGCCTAAAATAAATGCTTGGTGTAATTGGCTTGAAGTTAAAAAAATAGCAAGCAGTAAAGGTCTTCATAATGTTATTACCTGCTTGGAAAGTCGAGAAATCAAAGCCGAAGATACCGTACACCAAACAACTAATGCAGTATGTGCCTGGTTAGCACCTATTCTTATTGACAGCTCTGATGCTTTAAGAACTTTTAGAACTTCACAGCATGAAAATTTGATTGAAGAATTTAGAGAGCTTGATGCATTAGTTGCGAAAACAACAGCAGAGTATATCTCGTCAATGGTTGCAGCAGGAACACCTGATCCAAATTCGCCCCAATCGCCTGCTGAATATGGTGTACTTTCTAGAGAGTTTAATAAAAAAAGTAATCATAAACCTATTAGACAACTAATTAGTGAAATGGGTGAAAACCTACTTCATCTGACACCATGTTTTATGATGTCACCACTTTCTGTTTCTCAATTTTTACCTGCCCATTTTAATGCTTTTGATTTAGTCGTCTTTGATGAAGCCTCACAGATAACTGTTTGGGATGCTGTTGGAACTATTGCCAGAGGGAAAAATGTTATTATTGTAGGCGATCCTAAACAGATGCCACCAACAAACTTCTTTTCAAAAAGTAGTACTGATGATTTAACTGATGAAGCTGATCTTGAAAGTATTTTAGATCAGGCATTATCCGCACGATTGCCTCACCATCGTTTAACTGGCCATTATCGAAGCCGTCATGAAAGCTTGATTGCTTTTTCAAACAGTCACTATTATGAAAATTCTTTAGTAACATTTCCTTGTGCAGAAACGAAAGAAAGTGCTGTTAGTCTGCATAAAGTAGACGGGTTGTATTCGAAAGGTAAAGAAAGAAATAACATTAAAGAAGCCAATGCTGTAGCTGATTATATTGTTGAAAGGTTATCTGACAAACGTAAGAAGTATACTATTGGCGTTGTTACGTTAAATTCAGAGCAACAAAGATGCATAGAGGATTGCTTAGATGATCGCAGAAGAAAGCACCCACACTTAGAGCCATTTTTCCAAGGTAATAAAAATTACGATCCAATTTTTATTAAAAATCTTGAATCGGTTCAAGGTGATGAACGAGATATTATTATTATAAGTCTAGGATATGGACCTGTAGAGCCTTTAGCCAAGACCATGAGCATGAATTTTGGACCACTTAATAAGCAAGGTGGTGAAAGACGTCTCAATGTTGCAATTACTAGAGCCACAACTGAAATTCATTTATTCGCAAGTTTTGATCATACAATGATCGATTTAAGCCGCACTAGCGCACTTGCAGTAAAGCATCTTAAATACTTTTTAGAGTATGCAGAAAAAGGCCCTATTGCCCTGCCTGAAACAGTAGAAGCAAATTACGGAGTTGACCAATTTGACAGCTATTTTGAGGAAAGTGTTGCTTACGCTTTAAGAGAAAAAGGTTGGAACGTACAAACTCAAATTGGAGTCAGTAAATTTAGAATCGACCTCGGTGTTATCCATCCTGATAAACCAGGCCAGTTTTTGGCAGGAATAGAGTGTGATGGGGCAACTTATCATGGTTCACCTGCTGCAAGGGATAGAGATCGTGTAAGGCATTTAATATTAGAAAATCTCGGCTGGAAATTACTACGAATATGGTCAACAGATTATTTTATAGATGAAAACTCAATTATAGAAAGAGTTCACAACCAACTAAATGAACTCTTAGCGCTGGATCTAGCGCAAGAAGATAAGGAAGATGAGTTAGAAGAAACAGTTCTTTTTGAGCTTGAAGAAGATGAAGAAGACGAAACCCAATGTAATGTGATGAATATTAATCCAGATAAATATTTTCATGATAGTTACAAAGCCTCATTAGAAAATATGGCTAAAGAAATTTTGCATGAAAAAAGTGCCATTTCTCTACATGAGTTAGCGTCTGATATTGGTTGGAAACACAATTTAGCAAGAACAACCAAGAAACAGCTCGACCATATTGAATCAATTATTAGTCCATGGGCTGGAATTGCGAAACATGACTCTGGAGAAGTAACTGTATGGAAATCAAAAGATGATGTTGAAGGTTTAGTGCAATGGCGTGGTGCGAATGCTTTTGGTATCCCTAGGGAGTGGAATGCTATTTCTTATCCAGAAAGGCTTGGTTTAGTTCAAGATGCATTAGAAAAGTCGCCTAATGACCCCGTTGATCATATTTTTAACGAGTTTAGCTTAAACAGACGGACTAAGAGCACTACAAATAAATTTGAGTCTTGGGTGAATGAGTACCAATCATCGATTGTTGAATAATTAGGATTTAGTAAATGGATTTATCAATTTATCTCAACATGATATTCAGTGCCGCATGGTATCTGATACCAATATTCATATTTGCTGTCATTATAAAGTCAGCTTGGTTCAAAGGTGTACTCGGTGAGTGGCAAGTGAATTTACTCATCAAGTTTTTCTTAGACAAAGATAACTACCATCTTATTAAAAACGTAACACTGCCTACCGTCAGTGATGATAAAGAGTATGGAACTACTCAGATTGATCACATCATCGTATCAAAATACGGTATTTTTGTTGTTGAAACCAAGAACATGAAAGGCTGGATTTTTGGCAGTGCTAATCAGAAGCAATGGACGCAGAAAATATTTAAGCACACATCTAAATTTCAAAACCCTTTGTATCAAAACTATAAACACGTCAAAACGTTAGAAGCTCTATTATTGGTTGATGTTAGCACAAAGAAAGATTGTATTTTTTCCGTAATTATCTTTATTGGTGATAGTACTTTTAAAACTAAAATGCCCGATAACATAAGATTTGCGAGAGGCGGTATTGAATATATCAAAAGTAAACGTGATATAGCCTTTAGTGAAGATAAAGTAGCAGACATCATTGAGCAAATAGAGAGTGGTCGGTTAGAAAGTAGTTTCACAACTAACCGTCAACACGTTAAACATGTCAAAGAAATAGTAAAGGAGAAGTCTGATGCTAAATTTTGCTCAAGATGCAACTCGGACATGGTATTACGAAAAGCGACTAAAGGTAAAAACGCAGGCAATGAATTTTGGGGATGCAGTGCATTTCCAAAATGTAGGAATGTGGTTGAACAAAGTTAGACTTTAATATGTAAGTATTTATGAACCCTGTGAAGTTTATAGGGTTGTATAGCAAGTAAGTATTTTTAGAGGATACAAAATATTCTTTTTCATAGATAGAGTTAGGTAGTCATAAATTTAATGTATGAATCTACTTCCTCCCCATCTAATAGGAATGTGTCTTCTCTCATAAGCACTTGAAATAAAGTGCTTTTATTGGATTTTATTTTAGAGTTCTTTAAAATAAAGTAAGTTCACAGATAGTCGAGTTTTTGTAAATGGTAAAAGCTAAAAGAGCTGTAAAAAGGACAAAAGGTAGAAACCAAGCTAAGGCTACAAGGAATAACTTAAAAGTTAGCTTTGTAGAAGAAATTAATGGTTTGAAAAAAATAAAAAGTTTAGAAGGCTTCAAATCAGCTCTAGATAAAAAGTTGTTAAACCCTATTTTTCAAGCTAATTTCTTTTACACTCCAGAGTTGTTTAGAGAGAACTTTAGGAAAGAGTCTTACGTTCTTAAAAGCTCCGATTTACTTAAAGAGCTTCATATATCAATAGTAAAAATAAATAAAAGCAAGAATATAATAAATCAATTTTCCAAAATTAAATTAGATTTTGAGCGTTTTGTTTTAAGTGGCCAAATCGAACAAGCTTCTGAATGTTTGGAATCAGTAAGAGATTTTTATGGCTTATCATATTGGTATATCGAAAATAAATTATCGATATTAGTTAGGCAAGGTAGTAAATCGTCAATTACAGACTTTTATGATGAAGTGTCAACCGAAAAATTACGGCCTGTAGAGAAAAGGGACTTTGATCTTCTTTTTGACAAATCTTTAGAGACTATTCCGTCAGATAGAATCGACTTTTCACTTGATTCAATAATTGAAGGTTTATCACCTGAGTGCACTGATTATTCTACAATCGATTTCTTATTTCGTTTTAATCCAGCCGAAGTAAGTGATTTTGAAGCAATACTTAGATATTACGGACCATGTAATATTATAGATATATATTTAACCACAACGAGAATATTTTATACGTATTATGCAAATAAATTAATAAATGATGAAATATTGGATTCAATTTATAGCGTGATAGGTATTGAAGATGGTAAATGGCTAAATTTTATTTCCTTGTTAAAAGAAGATTTTAAAATTACAGATAGAGAAGAATCCTTTCTAGAAATTTGTGATGAATATATAAAAGGTAATTTTACAAAGGTTATAACATTAAGTGAATTAACTCTCAGGAAGTGGCCTGAAATGGTTACGATATATGAGTTTTATGCTAATTCACTTTATAATACTGGGGCTGAGTGTCAACTTAATCCTAGTGGTCTTTTATTTCAAATTATTGATACAGCTTTAATTTATATTGCGGCTCGTGGTGACTTGGATATAAACACACTTAATAAAACGTTTTATCAATATACTACTATAGATGCTAGTCAGTTCATAAACTTAATTAAATCTAAAAGTAATATTCTCACACAAAAGAAAACCTCTGAAACTATTTATAGATTTATGGATATTAGCTCTACTTCTGTTAATCCCTTCCGACAGTATTCTTTTAATGATGGATCTTTTTGTCATAAGCTATTGACCAATGAAAACTCCGATGAAGTAATCGAGTCATTACCTGAATATAGGGCTTTAAAAAGAAAGGCTGATCAGTTTTTTGAACAAAGAGATTATAAAAATGCGAATTTATTATATGAAAAGGTTACAACTCCTCCTCTACACTTTAAAGACGAGTTAATAATCAAGAAAATACTCTGTTCTCTTAAGTCTGGCAATATTGAAAGGGCTACCATAGAGCTTTGTGAAAAGTATTTTTCTAAAGATATCAATATGAGGAGGTTTCCCTGTAAAGAGTTTTTGCAGGAGCTGGAAAACTTCCCTGAAGAATTACCATGTCTAATTCAAATTACAATAGCAATTTATATATTAACTAAAGCCACTAATGGGGATATGCATACAGTAGCTTTGTACTTCGATGATTACATGGACGATAAATCAATAAGTTTTCCAAGTGAAATAATCCCTGATACAGCAGAAAAACGATTCCTACTTGAATTTGCTTTAAATACTGATGTCTTGGAAGGCATTCATATATGTCGAAAAATTTATGATGGTTCGAGTCACTTGATGTTCGACCGTGTACTTATTTTATCTAGCTTGCTTGACTCTGAACACGATGAGCAAAAAAAAGAGTTATTTAAAAATGAAATTAGCTTTCTAGGACACCAGTATGCGAAGAACTTTAGCTTGAAAGATTTAAGCCCCGGAAAGATTGAAGTTGACCGCGCAGTTTTGACAAGTATGGCACTAGAGAGCAATAAGGATTTATTTTCTAGTATATTGGTTTCTTTAGAGTCGGAACCACCTTTACCTGATTTTGATGAAACTGGTACATTTAAAGGCAATGAGAAAACCTCGCATAGAGGTTCGTTTACTTTTGCATATCAGTTGCTTCTTGATATTAGGGATTTATACACGTTGGATGGGTATTATGGTCTTGATTATTCTTTAAATACTGATATTAGGCATAATGGAATTGTCCCTGTTATAAGGTCTGTATTTGAGAAGCATAATTTAATTTCAAATAAAGTAGATGGAGAATATACTGATAATATCGAATTTGAGAGCCGATATAAAAGAGGTTTATCACCTTATTTTTATGAACAGTTTCAAGATGAACTTAAAGAATTCTCTGCATTTATAGATCTAAGAATCAATAATTTAAAAACACGTGCTATCAAGATAATTACAAATGATAATGATGATAAAGAACGTATTTTTAAATTTATAATTATAGAAGAAGATGTTAGTAAACTTCTTTCTCTTATTAGTGCTGGTAGTAGTTACGAAGATTGTATCAAATGGTGCTTTGATCATTTAGAAAACTTAACCGAAAAATCTATGGAGGTAGGTCGAGCACTTATTTTGAACGGTTTAGATTCCGAGTTCACTGGTAAATTGACTAAATTAAGTCAATCTTTAAATCGTATTGGTCGGGGCAACAAAGATTTCCTGGAAAGGATTACTTTAGTAAAAAATGATCTAAAAAACACATTAACGGAAGTTTCAGATTGGTTAGCCTTTTCTAAAAAAACAGGAGAAGACTTTACTCTAGAGTTCCCTATATATGAAGCTCAGTTGTTTGTTGAAAAGATATTTCCTAAAGTGAAAATCAATATTTCTATAAATAATGATGATGCTTCAGCCCTATATGATGGAAGAAGTTTAAAAAGCTTTATTAAAGCATTTATTATGCTAATTGAGAATGCAGCCAAAAGAAGACTTCATGATAGCAGGATTAATATAGCTATAGATATACTCCAAGAAGGTCAAAGTGTTGTTATAAATACTTCAAACTCAACAAAAAAAATTGATAAAGAAGTTATCGAGAATATTAATCAAAATATTAATGGGTTAGATATAACTTCTGAAGCAAATAGAGAGAAAGGAAGTGGTTTATATAAGGTTAAAAAGATTTTTGATATTGATTTAAAAATAGAAAATAAAATTAAAATAATTACTCAGGCGAAAAAGTTTACAGTTTCCATTAAATATTTAAATAACTCACTTCTAGTGACACAAGGTTGAATATAAATGAAGGTTCTTATAGCGGAAGACAATGAACTTAAACTAAAAAGTATTTTAGGGTTCCTTGAACGAGATCATTTTATTGTTGACTCGGATATCACTGTAGTGATGACACCAGATGACGCAATATTTGAAATAAAGAAAAGGTCGTTTGATTTTTTTATTTTAGATATGAGTCTTCCTGCTTTTGAGCAAGACATGAAAAAAATAAGGTCACTATCGGGTAAAAAGGTATTGATGACTATGAAGCATAAACGTCTAAAAACTAAGACTGTTGTTCTTACTCAATGGGATGTTTTTGGGCACCATGATGGTAGAGTTTCATTAAGTAATTTGAAGTCTGAATTACTAGATTCTTATTCATCGTTTTTATCAGATATTATTTTTTGGGAACCATCTTCAAATGAATGGAAAGAAAAAATAAGTCAGTATATCAAAGAGCTGTAGATGATAGATTTTTTAGTAATTGAAGACAACAATCCTAAATTTGAACAAATAGATAGTTTACTGAAAAGCAAAGTGAAAAGTGTATTTGTTAAGCGGGTTAAGTCCGTTGATTTAGGTATAGAACAACTTAAAACTAGACAATATGGTTTTGTCATTGTGGATTTGAACTTACCGCTGATGGAAGGTGGAAAGGCTGTAACTAATGGAGGGATTAACCTATTAAAGTGGATAAAGAGGAATCAAAAAAAAGGGAAATGCAAAGTACCTAGCAACATTATAGGCTTAACTGAGTTTCCTGACTTAATTGAAAAGTTCTCATCCGAATTAAATTTATGTAGAGTGTTTGCATATGAATATAAACTAAATGATGAAGATTGGAAAAATCAATTAATAGAGTGCATAGAAGAGTATTCTCTAAAACTTGACCAAGAAATGGTTAAAGTTGCTACAAAGAAAATTATTTATTCTGTACATGGAATAGAAACTAATGGTGAATGGCAAAAAGAGTTATCTAAAAATCTCAACCTAGACAGTGATGAATATATACACATATCACATGAATATAATTTTTTTCCTGTACTTTCATTTCTAATTCCTCCTTTGAGATGGCTTGAAGTTAGAAGGTTTAAAAAAGAGTTGGAATTTATGGCGGAAAAACATCCAGGTTGTTGTATATCTCTAATAGGTCATAGTTTCGGAACATACTTGATAGCTAAGTCTCTTAATAATATTTCACAAAGCTCAACTCCATATTTTGACCGTATAATTTTATGCGGTAGTGTTTTAAAAGCTAGTTATGATTGGGATGAAATAATTCGTAGACATAATATTAAAAGCATTTTAAATGATTGCGCACTTAATGATGGACCGTTAGTTATGAGCCAAGCAGTTGCAGTTGGTTTAGGGATGGCTGGAAGGGTAGGTTTTAAAAGAAAACATGGACAATTAATCGAAAATAGATTTTTTACTGGAGGACATAGTGATTTTTTTAATCCTCAAGTATTTGGTCACTGGGAAAGATTTATCAAGAAAGGGGACGTTGTAAAAGTTAATGAAAAGCAACCTGTTACAATTATTGATAGTTTATGCGAGGCAATAATCTTATACAGTCCTTGGATTATTCTCATAATTTTAAGTTTATCGATTTATTATTACTTTTAATACCCAATGTTTTATATATTGGTTTATTAGTTAATCAATATATAAAACAAGTAACAATGAATATGAAAAACGAACTGCCTATCAATAATAAATAGAAAAAACTAGGTTAAATTATTAGAGTATGGGGTTTTGACGAAAAGATAAATTACTCAAATTAGTGCAGGCAAGTAGTTAATACAGATGGCCTTTTTAAAATTAATAAGCTGATTTTCCTCACATCAGCCAGCAGTAAAGACTTTCAGCCTCATGAACTCCCCAAAAACCGATCCAGCTTCATTAGAAGCGTTCTAGTTCTATATTGGAATGATCAATTCTTATACAATTTCCTTACACTTTACCTTTGCAACCGACCAATCGGTCGGTTAAAATGCCACTATTATTCTACTAAGGTGTTTTTAGGTAACCTCATGAGAGACTCAGAGCAAACTCGTCATAAAATATTAGAAGTTAGTGCTGATGAAATCCATAAAAAAGGTTTTACGGCTACGAGTCTATCTTGTA
>Ga0209302_10000245_pt1 | contig 33399 bp, 29 predicted proteins | sample ArcOceMetagenome_2_FD_187445 | JGI IMG/M metagenome (GOLD analysis project Ga0209302, IMG submission 187445) | Marine eukaryotic phytoplankton communities from Arctic Ocean - Arctic Ocean ARC135M Metagenome (SPAdes) (version 2) | ecosystem: Environmental > Aquatic > Marine > Oceanic | place... | reverse complement strand
ACTATTACTCTTCTTTATCGAAGCGCTACAAGTATGAAATATTAATTCCTGAAATTGTGCTTTCAGACTTAGCAGATGGACAATTTTTAAATCAACGAAATAGTGAAGCAATTGAAACATTGAAAAAATTTACCGTTCTTTATCCAAAGTCATCATTTTCACATTCCAATTTAGGGAGCGGATACATGCGTACAAAGCAGTTTTCTTTTGCAAAATCGCACTTTGAAAAAGCACTTGAAATTGTTAAGAAAAAAAACATAACCGACCATTCGGTAATAGATTATTTACAAGATATGGTAGCTGCTGCCGAAAGTAAGATTTAAGAAAGTTTAGATCGTATTAGTTGTTTGGGGGAGCTTAAAATCATTATTTTAAGCTCCCCCATAAATAATACAATTATAATGTCCGCAATGTCGGATAAGCTGCCGATAAAACTTATAGATTGAATAGCCGTAAAGGGGCAAAACCATCTATTTCAAAATAAATTTATACCAATATGCTATCGCTTATTTTAACAATCAAACGATAACCTATTTACCTGCCGGCTTTACTCAAGTTTAGAAACTACATCACTTAACACTCATCATGAAAAAAAGGGCTTTAATGCCCTTTCATCAATCCAAAATACAGCCAAGTGAAATGATAATTAACTTAACGTGTAAGAAGCTAATATCACAGTTTTTCGTTACTATTACTCGCTGCTACTTTAAATCTGCAACCAAGGTTTTTAACCACTTTTCTTCTGTGATAAACGCCCAAGATAAATGCTTATATTTTTCACCAATACCTGCGCTAAGTATTTGCTCTTCTGATTTTCCTGCCGCAAGTGCTGATGCAACTCTATCAATACTGAAGCTGATCATCTCAGCAAACGCTAGTAAACTTTCTTTATTGGTGAGTTTGCCGTGACCAGGAATAATAACGACATCGTCTGGTGTGTTTTTCAGCATGTGTTTAACGCTAGCTAAATAACCTTTAACACTACCACCGCTTTTTAAGTCGACATATGGAAAGCCAACTTCAAAGAATAAGTCGCCGGTATGTAATACACTGGCCTTTTTGAAATAAACATAAGTGTCGCCGTCTGTATGACCTTTTGGTAAATGCGTTAACTGAACTTCTTCATTATCTAAATAAATAGTAATACCATCTTTGTATGTTACTACAGGTAAGCTTTCGACGCTGTGATCTGCTTTACTGCTCAAGCGGCTACGGACATTTTCATGCGCAAAAATAGGCGCTTTATGAGAGAAAAATTGATTACTGCCCGTGTGATCACCATGAAAGTGAGTATTAATAATATATTTAAGATCTTTGTCTTCAAGCCCTTTCATCGCACTTTCAATTTTTTCAGCTAATGGTGCAAACTTATCATCAACTAATAATAAGCCTTTATCTGTCGCTAATACGCCAATATTGCCACCGGGGCCTTTAAGCATATAAACATCGCCTGCAGCCTGCTGTACGGTTATTTCTTTATCAGCCATAGATTGTGCATTTGCTGTGCTCGTTACTACGATACTAAAAAACAACGTTACCGCCATTAAAGATTTTTTAAACATAATTTCCTCGTCTTATTATAATTGTTAAACCTAAACTTATAGGTAATAGCGTAGACCTTATTTATCACTTTAACCTTACACATTAAATTCTTGTAGGTATTTATTTTACTACTCTGATTTTTGGCCGTTTTACTAAAATGAATATGAATTAACTCAATCGCTTGTTTACTTGATAACTTACTCGATAAGTTACTCGATAAGTTACTCGATAACTTACTCGAAAAGGCAAAACTTAGATCACTCGCAGCAAATAATACTAGCCAAAAGCCTACAATAAGCTCCTATATGGCAAAACTAAATTCATTGTCATTAGCTATGTTTAACAAAACACTCTTAACATGATATTGAGCCTAACAACGCTATAAAAGAGATTTGAATGATAAGTATAATAAGCCTTGTGGCACTTTCACGCTGTTTTTTATAATCGTAGGTTTGAGTCAAACTTGTAATTAATTATAAGTCTAACCCAAGCTGTAATGTTTTTTCCGCTTCATCGGCAAGCCCAATATGTACGCCTAATAACCTGACAGGTTTGCCACTTCCACGATTAACCGCCTCAGTTAATAACTCAGAAAATAACTTAGTATTTATGTCTGAATACGTTTGCTCTTTTGTTGTTTGATGAAAATCATTAAACTTAACCTTTACACCCAGCTTGCTAATTTTTCTGGTCTCTAAATGCTTAGCAGCCCTTTTAATAAGCTCTGGTATTAGTTTTTCTTTTAATATCTCATCCATCACTTGAAGACTTTTAACGTCTTTATCAAACGTTCTTTCAACCCCTACTGACTTCCTAATGCGAGTCACCTGCACTTCTCGCTCATCAATACCGTGGCTTCTTCGCCAGAGCACTTGGCCATATTTACCAAATTTATTTATCAAATAAGCTTCATTGGAAGCTCTTATATCCCCACAGGTTTCAAAACCTAGGTTTTTTAGCTTTTCTGAAGTCACTTTGCCAACACCTGGAATTTTTCTTAAAGATAAGTTTTCAAGGAAGTTATCAATGTCATTTGGCCCAATGGTGCACTGGCCATTAGGCTTGTTTAGATCTGAGGCAATTTTTGCAACAAACTTTAACGGCGCAATGCCAGCCGAAGCGGTTAAGCCTGTTGCTTTGTATATTTCTGCCCTTATTTCTTGCGCGATTAAGGTAGCTGAGCCGTTATGCAGTTCTACATGAGTTACATCTAGGTAGGCTTCATCTAATGAAAGCGGTTCAATTTTATCCGTATACCTTTCAAAAACCTCTCTAATTATCTGACTAGCTTCTTTATATACCGCCATTCTTCCCGGCACTATAACCAGATCAGGGCACTTTTTTAAAGCAACAGCAGAAGGCATAGCAGAGCTAACACCAAACTGCCTTGCAATATAATTGCAGGTAGACAACACGCCGCGTCGGTCAGACTTGCCACCAACAGCAACGGCTTTATTTGCTAATTGTGGGTTATCTCTGATTTCAACAGAGACAAAAAAGGCATCCATATCAACATGAATGATTTTTTTCATGACTTAGCTCGTTTTAAAAAAGTATACGCACTTTTCACACGATAAAATAAAGACATGAACAAAGATATTGAAGGGATATAAACTGAAACTGATGTTTTTTCATCACGGCTATGTTGCCAATAACAGGGTGTATTGATGTAAATTATTTTTCTTTGACTCTGGTACCCTCTAAACATTTACCGATCCATATTAATAAACTTGAGGAATGACACTAACAACAAAGCTGTATATAAACACAGTAACGATACCATATATAGCGCTAACGTCAATACAGAAGAATAATCAGGGCTCTGTTAAATAGTTTTAGATGCAAGCATAAGGGTTACTGCTTGTTTTTAAGCTATAGACAATCAGTACGCCTTTGAGGTTTAAAAATTAAACTACCTGTCATTAAGTGCTATTTAAGCTTATTAATAACAGGCAGAAAAATAATCAGTTAACGATGAAAAGTAATTAGGTTAGCCATTAATTAAAAAGTGCACGCCAATACTTGCTGCGTAGCCTAGCGCAATTACCCAACTCCACTTAAGGTGACCCATAAATGAATAAACGCCTTTAGTTTGCCCCATTAAAGCAACACCAGCAGCAGAGCCAATTGACAATAAGCTGCCACCAACACCTGCGGTCATCGTTACTAATAACCATTGTTGAAGATCCATTACTGGGTTCATACTTAATACGGCAAATACAACCGGAATATTATCTACAATGGCAGATAACACCCCAACCGCTATATTGGCATACGTAGGACTCCAGTTACTATATAACGCTTCTGACACTAAACTTAAATAGCCCATAAAGCCAAGACCGCCAACACACATCACAACACCATAGAAAAACAATAAAGTGTCCCACTCTGCGCGTGCTATTTTATCGAAAATATCAAAAGGGACTATGTTCCCTAACTTTTTTAATTCTTCAGCATCATTCGCGGCTTCGGCTTTATTGCGTTTTTTATCTAAAGATCGCGGTAGGCTCATTCGTAAGTAATAACCGAAGAACTTTAAGTAACCTAATCCCATCATCATGCCAAGCACTGGTGGCATATTAACTAAACTGTGACATAAAACAGCGGTGGCGATAGTTAAAATAAACAACGCGACAATGCGTTTAGCTCCGCGCTTAATTTCGAATTTCTCACTAAGATCAACCACTGACTTTTCATTAGAAATGAAAAAACTCATAATAATAGCTGGCACCAAAAAATTAACCAAAGATGGAATAAACAAGACAATAAATTGTTCAAACTTTACCAAACCTGATTGCCAAATCATTAATGTTGTAATATCGCCAAATGGGCTAAATACGCCACCGGCATTAGCAGCAACAACAATGTTAATACAGGCAATGTTGATGAATTTTTTATCTTTTGAAGCGACCTTCAATATAATGGCACACATCAACATCGCGGTAGTTAGGTTGTTAGCAAAAGAAGAAATAACAAAGGCTAAAACCCCGGTTAACCAAAACAATGATCTTAAACTTAAGCCTTTAGACTCCATCCACAAACGTAAACCATCAAAAATACCTCTTTCTTCCATAGCATTAATGTAGGTCATTGCCACTAATAGAAATAATAAAAGTTGGGCATATTCAAGTAAATTATGGTTGAACGCCTCTTCTGCTTCTAAAGGAATACCATTTTGCGTGTAAATCCAACCAATAATCAGCCAAATAATACCTGCTGCAACCAACACAGGTTTTGACTTTCTTAAATGAATAACATCTTCACCAATCACTAATAAGTAAGCAACGGAGAACAAAATAAGGGCGGTAAAACCAAGTACCGAGCTGGTTAAATCTATACTGCCAGGGCCCGCAGCCCAAGAAGTACCAGAAATACAGGAAAGTAAGACAATTAATGCTATTTTTTTAATCATAATGACCAGTGACCTAATTGAACGAGTAGTGTTCTGATTATTAAAGCGAACGAATAGATAAGTTGCTTTGTCAGTTTTAGAGTGGTTATTTTCCCTTTTAATTGTGTGACTTACTCCGTTTTTAATGTATCAATTTGTTTTACAGGGCGAGCATGGGCCGAGTAAAAAAATTGCTAATAAATTCTACGCTCCCTTTTTCAGAAAGTCATTACCAAATAACCTATATCAGACAAGCTTTATCAAGTAAAACAGCCTATTTTTTAGTTTCCAGCTTTGTTTAAGACACCTTTTAAAGAAACAAACTTTAATCTTGATCAACGCTTTTACAGACGTAATGCAGAAATAATGCAAAAAGTTTTGTTACCTCAATAAACAATGCTGTTAATTTGATAAAAGATACTATAGCGTAACGCTATTTTTTTATCTTACAAAGAGCTAAATACTGTACCTATGCGCACACTTTCATTTTTTTACCTTTGCATTGTTCTTCTTACTGCTTCGTTTTTTTCATCAACGAGTTCGGCCCATTCTGATGAGATTAACCAAGCAACGTTATCGTTAGAGAACGCTGAAAGCTTTCAACTAGTTGTTGAGGTTGATTTTATTCATCTGTTAAAAAAGCATTTAGCTGTTACAGATAGCGATAATCAAGTTATAGAGTTAATCAATCAGCTATCATTTTTTGAACAAAAAAAACTACTTGAAAACGTAAAGACTATTTTGAGTGATCAAACTAGCATTCAATTTGAATTTTTAGCTAATAACGTTGCTAGCACGGCTGACGACACTGATAACAACAATGCTGATAACACTGCAGATAATAATGTTCAAATAGACATTGAGACAGAAGAAAGTCATCAACACACTACAACATCAGCAACAACACAGCAGCAAAGCGTCTCTTTTAGCGGCTTAACATTACAACACCTAAAACAATTACTAGCACAGCAAGTAAATCTAACCAGCAATAAGGCAAAGTTATTTGCAAACGGTAATATTCCTTCAAGTTCGAATAGCATTGCTGTGCGTTTCTCTCCTTTATTTGGCGACATTGTGCTTAAAGTCGTTCGACCTCAACAAGAAATGATTACCGCAACAACATTAAGTCAGCGCTATCTTGTAAACGATAACATCACCGGATTGGCAGAAAATTCAATAACAATGCCCAAGAAGATTAGCAATGCGCTTGATTATGTTTATCAAGGTTTTGTTCATATTATTCCGCGCGGTTTAGATCATATTCTTTTTGTTTTAGCATTATTACTTTTTGCCAAAAGCCGTGCAGTTTTACTTTGGCAGGTGTCGGCATTTACACTCGCTCATACTATTACCTTAGCACTAGGCATATATGGCATTGTAGAAGTATCTAGCGCTATTGTTGAACCGCTAATTGCACTCTCTATTGTTTATGTTGCTCTAGAAAATATCCACCGCGCGAAAAGCAATACCTTAAGCCATACTCGTATGCCGGTAATATTCGCTTTTGGTTTATTACATGGGCTAGGTTTTGCATCGGTATTAGCAGATGTAGGGCTACCGCAAAGCCAATATGCTTTGAGTTTAATTTCTTTTAATATCGGTGTTGAACTTGGACAACTAACAGTTATTGCTTTAGCTTTTATCTGTTTACTACCGTTTAGAAACAAAAGCTGGTATCAAACTAGGCTGGTAAAAAACTTGAATGGTGCTATCGCTATTATGGCTACCTATTGGCTGTTTGAACGGTTGCTAGGATAGGTTTATAAGTTCTATCGGCTTTATGATTTACATTGAGAACCATTAGATTTCATACAAGTATTGATAGTTTTTAGACGACTAAGCAACAAAGTAAACGTTTATAAATGAAAAAGGTGAGCTAAAGCTCACCTTTTCTATTTTTTATCTCGTCAGTTTTAACCTAGATGTTTTTCACATTAATATCACCAACAGCTAACGCGGCAACACGATCACGTTCTTGACGTTTTTCGCATGGGTTATCACAATTACATGATTTATCAATACCAACACTAGCTAAACCGCCGCAACTACCCGCGAGGGTTTTGTTTTGAAAAATATAACCAACAGCCATTGCTGCAAAAATAACGAGAAAAAAGCCAAAGGTGATTAAAAATATAGCCATAATGTGTGCCTACCTATTTTATAACATATCAATATTTTTTATATAAACGCTTGGAAACAACTGTTTCCTATAAAAAATATTCAACAAATTAACTTATTTAAGTAAAAGTGCAAACCTATTTAAGATATTGCATGAATTTTACCGTGCTTTGCTCAACAAAGCCATGCTCTGTTTTAGCAATAATGTAAACAGCCAGATCATGTGCTTCAGCAAATGCTATAGCTTTATCTTCTCCCATGACCATCATTGCTGTAGATAAACCATCAGCGGTCATTGAAGATGGATGTATTACAGTTACAGAGACCAGCTTATGGTTAATTGGCTTCCCAGTATTTGGGTCTATGATATGCGAAAATCGTTGGCCTTCAGCTTCAAAGTAAATTCTGTAGTCGCCTGACGTTGCTACGGCATTATCTTTAGGAATAATAATTTGATGCACTGAACGCTCGTTATTCACCGGTTTTTCAATCGCAACATGCCACAACTCACCGGTATGCTTAAAACCTTTAATTCGCATTTCACCGCCGATTTCAACTAGGTAGTTATTAATACCATTGGCCTCGACAAACTCTGCAACTAAATCAACCCCATAACCTTTGGCTATGGTAGATAAATCTACATAAAGATCTGGAATATTTTTACTTAACATTCCATGTTCAAAGGTAAGTTTATCTAAACCAATGCGTGACTTGGTTGCTGCTAGTAATTCTTCACTTGGCACGGTTTCAGGACGGTATTCTGGGCCAAAGCCCCATAAGTTAACCAAAGGCCCCACAGTAACATCAAGCGCTCCTTCACTTAACTCACCTAAACGTATCGCTTCGTTAATCACTCGTCCTAAGCCTTCAGATACTTTAACTGGCTCAAGCGAGGTTGATTGGTTAAATATCGATAATTCTGAATCTTTAATATAGGTCGACATTTCCTGGTTTAAGTTGACTAGCTTAGCATCAATGCCTTGCTGTAACTTTTCAGTATCGATATTTTCTCCTACCACTTTAATATTATAGGTTGTTCCCATGGTTCTACCTTGAAGTAGATATTCTTCACGACCAAGATCATTACTCGGAAAACACCCTGTAAGTATCACCAATGTAGCGGCTATCAACGCTAGTTTAATCGTTTGCCTACTTTTTTTAAGGTTAAAACTATATTGCATAACAATACCTTCATAAAATTTATTGAGTTAAAACATCTACTGTTTATTGCGGCTTTAACTAAATAAATCTCAGCGACTTTTGAAAAAGCTTGTCGTTCCACAAGCATGAGATATTAAAAAGGCGACCTAGGTCGCCTTTTTATTCAATGAATTCATTGGCGAAAATTAGCCACCGAAATCATCTAACATAATGTTTTCGTCTTCTACGCCTAAATCTTTAAGCATATGAATAACGGCAGCATTCATCATTGGAGGACCACACATGTAGTACTCACAATCTTCAGGGGCTTCGTGGTCTTTCAAGTACTGCTCATGCAATACGTTATGAATAAAACCAGTTAAGCCTTCCCAGTTATCTTCTGGTTGTGGGTCTGACAACGCAACATGCCATTCGAAGTTGTCATTTTCAGCCGCAAGGCCGTTATAATCATCTTCATAGAACATTTCACGTTTAGAGCGAGCACCATACCAGAACGACATTTTACGCTTAGACTTAAGGCGTTTAAGTTGATCGAAGATATGAGAACGCATTGGCGCCATACCTGCACCACCACCAATAAATACCATTTCGTTTTCAGTTTCTTTCGCGAAGAATTCACCAAATGGACCTGAAATAGTCACTTTATCGCCAGCTTTTAAGCTAAAGATATATGATGACATTTTACCTGCTGGTAAATGTAAACGTCCAGGAGGCGGCGTTGCAATACGCACGTTAAGCATAATAATGCCTTCTTCTTCTGGATAGTTAGCCATTGAATAAGCACGTAATGTGTCTGTATCAACTTTTGACTCTACATCGAAGAAACCAAAATGATTCCAGTCACCTTTGTATTGATCATCGATATCAAAATCGCTGTATTTTACATGATGAGCTGGTGCTTCAATTTGTATATAACCACCTGCGCGGAAAGGTACAGATTCGCCATTAGGGATTTTTAACTTAAGCTCTTTAATGAACGTTGCTTTGTTATCGTTAGAGATAACTTCACATTCCCACTGCTGAACACCGAAGATTTCATCTTCAAGTTCAATATCCATGTCTTGTTTAACTGCCACTTGACATGCTAAACGACAACCTGCTTTTGCTTCACGCTTATTAATATGGCCTGATTCAGTTGGTAAGATATCACCACCACCTGAATGTACTTCTACGCGACACTGGCCACAAGTACCACCGCCACCACAAGCTGAAGGTATAAAAATACCTTGGTCAGCTAATGCGCCTAAAAGTTTACCACCGGCCGCTGTAGTTACAGCTTTCTCTGGGTCGCCATTAATGCTGATCGTAATGTCACCTGAAGATACTAACTTAGACTTGGCAAATAAAATCACCATTACCAAAGCAAGCACTATCACGGTAAACATCGATACGCCGAGAATAATAATTTCCATCGACTTTTCCTTTAATCTTCTTTAAGGGTTTTAGCTTTGTTATTCACACTAAAGTGAAAACAAGCTAAAACCGACATTAACCTAAAGTGAAATACCACCGAAAGAAAGAAAGCCAAATGCCATCAATCCTGCAGTAATAAACGTAATACCTAAGCCTTTTAAGCCATCTGGTACATCTGAGTATTTCATCTTCTCACGAATACCTGCCATTAATACAATAGCTAACATCCAACCAACACCTGAGCCAAGGCCGTAAACAACACTTTCGCCTAAGGTAAGGTTTTTCGCTACCATAAATGACACGCCACCAAAAATGGCACAGTTAACTGTGATCAACGGTAAGAAAATACCCAATGCTTGATATAAAGCAGGGAAGTATTTGTCTAATACCATTTCAAGAATTTGCACTAATGCCGCAATCACACCAATAAAGGTAATGAAAGACAAAAAGCTTAAATCAATAGAATCAGCAGCATCCGTAACACCCATCATACTGTCTAACGCACCTGGCGCTAAAATAGCTTGATAAATGATTTGGTTAACAGGTACCGCAATACCTAGTACCACAACAACAGCAACACCTAAACCTATAGCCGTGCTTACTTTCTTTGAAACAGCTAAGAAAGTACACATACCAAGGAAGAAAGTTAATGCCAAGTTTTCAATAAAAATGGTTTTAACAAATAAACTTATATAATGTTCCATGACAGCTTAGTCCTTCTCTACTTGTTCTGGTTTGTACTGGCGAATTGCCCAGATAATTAAACCTATAATGAAGAATGAGCTAAATGGTAAAACTAATAAGCCATTACCTTGGTACCAACCGCCATTTTGTACCAAAGTAAACACTTCCATACCAAACAATGTACCAAAACCAAATAGTTCACGGAAAAAAGCAACAACAATCAATACTGCGCCGTAACCCATACCATTACCAATACCATCTAAAAAGCTCACACCAGGCTTTTCTTTCATTGCAAAAGCTTCAGCACGGCCCATAACGATACAGTTAGTAATGATTAAACCAATAAATACCGACAACTCTTTTGAAAGCTGATAAGAAAATGCTTTTAACACTTGGTCAACAACAATTACCAATGATGCGATAATCGCCATTTGCACGATAATACGAACACTTGAAGGTATTTGGTTACGAATAAGTGAAATAAACAAGTTAGAAAAACCTGTTACTAACATTACCGCAATTGTCATAACAAAAGCATTTTGTAGAGAACTTGTAACCGCTAACGCAGAACAAACACCCAGTACTTGCAAAGCAATAGGGTTGTTATCAACAATAGGTCCAAATAAAACCTTTTTAGTATCTTGAGACATTAGTTCAGTCCTCCAGCGCGATAGTTAGAAATAAATGGACCATAGCCCTCGTCACCTAACCAAAAGCGCAATGTGTTTTCAACACCATTACTGGTTAATGTTGCACCAGACAAGCCATCTACACCGTGAACATCGCCGGCTTTTGCGCCACCTTTAACAATTTTAATAGCAACATTGTTTTGTTCATCAAACATTTTTTTACCTGGCCATAGTGCTTTCCACTTAGGGTTAAGCACTTCTGCGCCTAATCCAGGAGTTTCACTGTGGTCTGAGTAAATTACGCTTTTAACAGTGTTCATGTCTGATTCTAAACCAACAAAACCATACATTAGGTTCCATAAGCCTGAGCCAACAATAGGTAAAACTATTGTAGTTACTTTACCTTGCTCATCTTTAACCAGATAAACTACTGCATTTTTAGCAACACGGTTTAAACTAGCAATATCATTTTCAGGCTTAAAACTTTTATCAGCGTCACGTGCATCTGCACGTTCTTCAAAAGTATTAACATCACCTTCAACAACTTTACCCGTAGCTAAGTTAATCATTTTAGCGTCAACACGTTGGTTATAAGTACCAACAATATCGTCGCCTGCTGCGTCTAAAAGACCAGCAGTTTCAAGAATTTTAGTTTGCTTATCAAGCAACTTATTCGCGGTTTGTAATGGTTTTAAGCTTACAGCTGAAATTGACACTAAAGCCGCACAAACTAAACAAACAACAAATACAAAACCAATCGTTTTGCCAAACGTTTCTTTATTACTAGACATTGCGAGCAAGCCTCCGTTTGATATTCCCTTGAACCACAAAGTAGTCGAAAAGAGGTGCAAACAAGTTAGCGAATAAAATAGCTAACATCATACCTTCTGGGAATGCAGGGTTAACAACACGTACTAGCACTACCATGATGCCAACTAAAGCACCAAACCAGTATTTACCTGTATTCGTAAATGACGCTGAAACAGGATCAGTTGCCATAAACATCATACCAAAGGCAAAACCGCCAGTAACTAAGTGCCAATACCAAGGCATATCGAACATCGCATTAGTATCGCTACCAATAGCGTTGAATAGCATAGCTGTAACAACCATACCGCCGAATACACCTAAAACGATACGCCATGAAGCGATACCTTTATAAAGAATGTATGCACCGCCTAGTAAAATCATGGCCGTTGATACTTCACCAACAGAACCTGGGATATAACCCCAAAATGCATTCCACCAGTCAGCATTAATTGTATATTCAATTAAGCCTTGGTTTGCAGCACTTAATGCTGTAGCACCAGAGAAACCATCAGCAGCAACCCAAACAGCATCGCCTGAGATTTCACTTGGATAAGCGAAGAATAAAAACGCACGACCCGCTAGTGCTGGGTTTAAGAAGTTTTTACCTGTACCACCAAATATTTCTTTGGCAATAACAATACCAAAAGTAATACCGATAGCCGCTTGCCATAATGGAATAGTTGCCGGCAGGATTAACGCGAAAAGAATAGAGCTAACAAAGAAACCTTCGTTAACTTCATGTTTACGCACTGAGGCAAACAATACTTCCCAGAAACCACCAACAATAAATACCGTTGCATAAATAGGTAAGAAAAATACTGCGCCGTATAGCATCATCGTGAACCAACCAGATTCAGCCGATAAGCTACCGCCTAACATTTCAAACAAACCTACTTGCCACGTATCAGGTAAAGCATAACCAGCCGCTAATGCGTCAGTGGCTTGAAAACCTATGTTATACATACCCCAGAACATGGCAGGGAAAACCGCTAACCAAACTGTGATCATGATACGTTTAAGATCAATACTGTCACGTACGTGCGTTTGACCTTTGTTAACTTGGCCAGGAGTAAATAACCCGGTAGCTACAGCTTCGTAAAGTGCATACCAAGCTTCAAACTTACCGCCTTTTTCAAATTGCGGTTCAATATCTTCAAAAAACTTTTTCAAGCCCATGACTAACCTTCCTTCTCAATTGTGGTTAGGCAATCACGAAGGATCACGCCGTAATCTGTTTTGCCTGGGCAAACAAATGTACATAAGGCTAAATCTTCTTCATCAAGCTCTAAAGCACCAAGTTGTTGCGCACCGTCTGTATCGCCGGCACATAAATCGCGCAATAACATAGTTGGTAAAATATCTAACGGCATAACGCGTTCGAAATTACCAATAGGCACCATAGCGCGTGCACTACCATTTGTTGTTGTGGTCATGTTGAACAATTTCTTAGGAAAGAAATGTCCCATATAAGCACGTGTTACAGAAAATTTATTAGGACCTGGATACATATAGCCAATAAATTCTTTTTCTCTACCCTCTAGGATAAGAGAAAGCTGTGTATGGTAACGACCTAGGTAGCCATGAACACCTGAAGCAACAGAGCCATGTAATAATGAACCTGAAACTACACGTACTTCGCCATCAGCTTTGTCTTTAGCAATTATCTCAGTGGAACTTGCACCTAAAACCGTGCGAATTAAACGAGGATTTTTTGCTGCTGGACCTGCTAAAGAAATAACACGACTGTTATCTAATTCACCGGTAATAAATAATTCACCGATGGCAATAACATCTTGGTAACCTGCATGCCATGCAACTTTATCAGCACTAACTGGCTTCAAAAAGTGCATTTGCGTACCAACTAAACCGGCAGGATGTTTGCCAGAAAATTCAGTAACAGTAGTTGTTGAGTTAACAGCTATATCGCTACCTGGTGCTTTGCTAACAAATACTTCACCTTCGGTTAAGCGAGCAAGAACAGTTAAACCATTCACAAAGGCTTCACTTTTCTCAGCAATAATAACCGCTGGATCTGCAGCTAAAGGATTGGTATCCAATGCGCTAACAAATATAGCAACAGGCGTTGCATCTACAGCAGGAACTTTACTAAATGGACGTGTACGCAATGCAGTCCACAAACCTGAATTAACAAGGTTTGCAACAACATCTTCACGTGCAATTGAATTAAGTTCATTGGCGGCATAGCGGGTAAACGTTTCTTGCTCATTGCCACCGACTTCGATAACAACAGATTGCAATACGCGCTTTTCACCACGATTTATTTCTTTAACAACACCTGAAGCTTGAGCTGTGAATTTAACGCCAGGATTCTTTTTATCTTCAAAAAGTGCCTGACCTTTTTTAACGCTATCTCCAACCTTAACAAACATGGTTGGGCGCATACCCACAAACTCTTCACCTAATGTTGCAACAGTTTTGATGGACGGACCATCATGGATTACCTGCTGGGGGGCACCTACTACAGGAACATCCAGACCTTTTTTTATCGTAATCATAAACACTTGCACTACTTTTGATGGGAGTAATCAAAATCAATTAATGCGTTATTAAAAACACTTACATATTGCGAAAATCCACAATAAATGCAAATTAATAACATAAAAGACCGATTTCAGTGTATTTCAGTAAAATCTTAATTTGGTTTCAATAAATTAAGCTTCACTGGCTCTAGTTAAAATTTCTGGCGCGATTCTAACACAAAACCATATTTTGATTCTATCTTAAGCACCACAAATAATAATAATTTAGTCGAATAATCTCTATTTAGAACAAATATAGAACAAAATATACTTTTAAAAACGCTAACTTTTGAATAAAAAGGTAAAAAAAAGTTAAATCTTGGTTATTTTTACTCCGCTACAAAGTTGAAATTATTCGATATTTACAAAATAAACTGACATAAAAAAACCGACAATTCGCCGGTTTTTTATCAATTAATATTTGCGAATTTAGTGATAATCAAACACCAATAACTAATTTATAGTAAGTTAGTTATTGGTAACTCTGGGCTAACATCAGCATCATAATCAACACCTGTAACACCAAAGCCGAATAGTTTCAAAAACTCTTGATGATAACCAACATAGTCGGTTAATTCGTCAATTGTGTCGCTATCTACTGTATTCCAAATATCAGTTACACGTTGCTGAACACTGTCTTCAAGCTCTTTATTGTTTTGACGTAAACGCCCTGCTTCATCAAGTGTTGGGTTTTTACCGTATATATTCTCTCTAAATAGCGCCTGTATTTGTTCAATACAACCTTCGTATGTTCCGTCAGCTTTCATCACTTTAAACATAGCTGAAATATACAGTGGCATAATAGGAATAGCCGAACTTGCTTGAGTTACAACGGCATTAAGCGAAGTAACGTATGCTTCACCTTTAATATCAGCTGTTGTTGTTTTTATTGCTGATGAAGCACGGTCTAAATCTTCTTTAGCACGACCAATAGTGGCATGGCCATATATCGGCCAAGTTAATTCTTTTCCGATATAAGTATAAGCAACCGTTTTAAAGCCTTTAGCTAAAACACCCGCTTCACCTAGGGCTTTTATCCAAAGCTCCCAGTCTGCACCACCCATCACATCAATTGTACCTTGAATTTCTTCTTCTGAAGCAGCTTCAACCGATACTGAATCAATAATACGTTTAGAGGTATTCAGGTTCTTAGTTGTAACACTTTGACCAATAGGTTTTAAAGTTGATGAGTAGACTTCGCCGGTATCAGGATCCGTTCTACGTGGTGATGCTAAGCTATAAACAATCAGGTCAATTTCACCTAACTCAGCTTTAATGGTTTCAATAGCTTTGGCTTTAATCTCATGTGAGAAAGCATCACCATTAATGTTTTTTGACCAAATACCTGCATTGTCAGCAGCAGCTTGAAAGGCGGCAGTATTATACCAACCCGCTGAAGCGGTTTTCTTTTCTGTTGGTGGCTTTTCAAAGAAAATACCCAGTGTTTTTGCATTATTACCAAAAGCAGCTGTAATTCGTGAAGACAAGCCATAACCAGTTGATGCACCAATAACTAGTACGTTTTTCGGTTTAACATCAGCTTGCGGCTGGCTTTTAACATAAGAAATTTGCTCGTTAACATGCGCTGCACATCCTGCAGGGTGAGCATTAGTACAAATAAAACCACGAATTTTTGGCTTGATAACCATAACTATACCTTCTTAATATCACATTAATAATCAAAAACTAAGGCTAATAATTTTAGCCTACTACCTGAGATTATTAAGTGAAAAATTGATTTATAAAATTAAATTGTCGCCTAGTTTACTCTTGCTTGCACCAATATGAGGTGCGACCAGTGACAATATTCGATATTTTTTAATGAATATTGCAAAAACAAACGTATTTTAGTTAGATTTTTAGGTTGCTAGTCAAGTGAATAAGCTTGAGCTATTAAGTACTACTTTTGCTACCGCCTAAACATTTTGGCGATAATGGCGTATTCTCAGCATAATAACTTTTCCACTCTTTTTCTGTATAAGTGTGCAGCGCTAGTGCATGAATCTTGTCTGCAAGTTCTTCGGCTAAAATAGAGTTTATTGCACGATGACGCTTAATTAAACGCTCGCCTTCAAACTCTTGTGAAACGATAATAACTTTAAAATGTGATTCGCTACCTGGGGCAACATTGTGTTGGTGGCTTTCATTTATAACGTCGAGATGAATAGGTGAGAAAGCAGAAAGTAATTTTTCTTCGATTACGGCTTCAATAGTCATATGTATTCCCTGAAGTTGATCGATAGTATGATCAGTTTAATTTTAGTCGCTGAAGGTAATTATGCCATCTATCTATGCGAGTAACAGCGTAATTTAATATTTTAATCTCAAGCTAACGTTATTCATGAAGAATAACGCTAAATACAAATATTGCGAAAGGTTAAATTAACTCTACTGGCTATCGTTTTAGTTCTTTTGGGTATGCAATGTTGCCAATAATGCTGTGTTTTACCTTTCATGATTAACAAGCTACCCGAGGTAAGCATTAGATTAACTTTTTCTTTAGTTATAATATGTTTAAGTTGGAACTCTCGCTCAGCGCCAAAAGATAACGAAGCAATCGTTGGCATATTTCCTAGCTCAGGTTCGTTATCACTGTGCCAACCTACACTATCATTTTGATTACGATATAAATTTGCCAACACCGCGTTAAAATCTTGCTGACAATAATCACTCACTTTAGCTTTAATTCCTAATAAGCGCTCTGACCAAGGCTTAGCAATTAAGGTTATATTGGAATAGCTATAACGTAAGTGGCTATCGCCATACCAGGCCTGTAGCCTTGGAATTTTCATAACTTTCCCGAATATTTTTATATCATCATGCCGCCAAGCTAGATTTTGCTTTAAGTCTTGAAAAATAGCTTCGGCTTCATCTTTAGGGTAAAAATTTTCAATATAATAAATATCAGCATCTGCACAGTTAATCTTCAAATTTTACTATTCCTTAATCACCTTAAGTGTTTGTTTTGTCTTTTTTAGTCTCATTATCTTATAATTTTGGTAATTAGCTAGCTCGTAGAGATAAACTTTGTCACAATATCTGTTACGCCAACTAAGTATTTATCACTATGATCAGCCCTTTTATTATCAATGACAAAAACCTTTTTCTCGATCGTTTTCCTACCGGACAAGTGAACCGAAGCCTACAGGCGTGGGATGCTGCTGATGAATATATTATTAGCTATTTAGCGCAACAAGACTTAGATAAAGCAAAACAAAAAATTCTAGTTTTCAACGATAATTTTGGTGCTATCACCTGCAACTTAACTCTTCATCAAGTGTTTTGCGTTAATGACTCTTTTTTAAGTCACCAAGGCATTGAGCTTAATTTAGAGCAAAATGGCTTATCTAATGAAAATGTAACCTTGCTTAGTAGTTTAGATGAGTTACCAAGTGATATAAATGTAGTGCTTTATAAAATACCGAAAAGCAAAGGCTTACTCTGCCAACAACTTAGCGCTATAAAGCAAAAGCTTAGCAAAGACGTTTTATTTATTGCCGGTGATCGTGCTAAAGAAATTCATAGTTCAACACTGAAAGTATTTGAGCAATATCTTGGCACAACTAAAACATCGTTAGCGGTTAAGAAAGCACGACTGGTATTTTGTGAGCTCGATAATGAAAAGCCTACAAAAGCTAACTTCCCTACATCTTGGCCGCTAGAACACACCAACTTTACTTTACATAATCACGCTAATGTTTATGCAAGAGAAAAGCTCGACATTGGTGCACGCTACTTTATGGAAAATTTACCAAGCATTTCTGCTGACGCTAAAGTTATCGATCTCGGCTGTGGCAATGGTGTAATTGGCTTAAAAGTATTATCAAAACAACCTCAAGCACATGTTCATTTTATAGATGAGTCATACATGGCAATAGCATCTGCAAAATTAAACATCACTGAAAATTTACCTTCCGTTGCCGAACAATGTCAATTCCAAGTCAATGACTGTTTAACCAGCGTTGAAGGAGGCATTGTTGATTTAGTGTTATGCAACCCACCGTTTCATCAACAAACAGCGACCACAGACCATATTGCATGGCAGATGTTTAAAGATAGCCATAGAGTATTGAAAAAAGGCGGTGAATTGCGCATTATTGGCAATCGACAACTCGGTTATCATATTAAATTAAAGAGAATTTTTGGTAATGAAACCTTGATTGCTAGTAACGATAAATTTGTTACTATTTCAGCAATCAAACGATAGTTAATCAACTTAACGCTTAAGAAACTCATATGAAATCAACTATATTTAAGTTCATGCTTTTATGTACAACGACTTTATTAATGGCTTGCTCATCACCAACACAGCAAGTAATTGTAAGTCCAGAGTTGAATATTGGCAGTAGCAACGCTTACCAGCTAAAGCAAGCACAATTACTTATGCGTGACTTACGCAACTCTCCTCATATAGTACAAATTTTACGTACGGGTGAGGCCGCAAAATTATATTCTCCGCAACAACCTATTATTGAGACCGTAGAGATAACATTGACTAAAGCATTAAAAGCTAATGGTTTGCGCTTTAATTCCCCTGCGGCAAATCAAGTTGAAATAATTATTGATAATGCCTTAGTCAGTGTTAAGCAAGCAATGTTGAAGTATAGCGCGAGTAACCTTATGAATATTCGTGTTGTTATACATAATAGTAAAGGCACTTTATCAAAAGCATTTAAAGTTACAGGTACCAGTAACGGCCCGTTAAAGGCAGACTTGGCAGTTTTAGAGCGTGACTTTAATCAGCAACTAACCAAATTATTATCACAAATCGTTCAAAACGAAGAGTTACAGCAATTCATGCAATAATTGATTTTATGTTGCCTGATTAGAGATTTTCCCAATGAGAGTTAGCTAATGAAATTTTTTTCAGTTATTTTTTTATGTTTATTGTCAGTTACTTCTAGCGCTAAAAACTTATCGATAGATCCTGACAATTTATTCCCACAGGTAAAGTTAGAGACATCGATGGGCATTATTATTGTTGAGCTTGATAGAATTCGCGCTCCACTAACTGTCGATAATTTTTTAACTTATGTTGTTTCCGATGAGTACAACAACACTATATTTCATCGTGTGGTAAGTGAATTTATTGTTCAAGGTGGGGGATATGATGAAAACTTTGAACTTAAAAAAATACTGGGTGAAATAGTAAATGAATCGGGTAACGGGCTAAAAAATGAAATAGGTACGATTGCTATGGCAAAAGAAAGCCGCCCTCATACCGCTAACAGACAGTTTTTCTTCAATGTGGGCGACAATACCAGTTTAGATCCAGGTAGAAAATGGGGTTATGCAGTTTTTGGTACAGTAATCGAAGGCCAAGAAGTGGTAGACGCTATGGCATTAGTCGCAACAGACTACAACGAAGCTATGGGCTGGGAGGATGTTCCTTTAGAACCAATAATGTTAATTAAAGCTAGTTTATTACCTGCTTTATAAGATATCTTTAGCACGAATATATGTTCAGAAAATGTAGCACCTTTCAAACATAAAAATAATAATAATAAAATTAACGGTCAATATACAACCCTAAAAATAGTGTGTGAAATACGCTATTAGGCTTAGAAAATAAAGTTCCAGTTACAATTTTACCGGCTCATAACTTTGACAATACTAGTTTTCTCTACGATAACTAAACTGTACAAACAACAACGCATGGTAACTATTACTGTTTATTTCTTACGCTAGATTATGTATTGGCTTAATAATTAAAAAGGAATGTCATGATAATTGAGCAGTTTATCAATGAAAAAATCACTCAAATCGGCGCCTACATTATCGCGGTTATAAATCATTCTATCCATTACACTGAACTCGACCATTTTGTCGATAATACAATGGCAGAATGGACTTTACTCTGTGTGAGTGACGAAACACCGAGTAATGCTAGAGAGCGTGTTTTTTGGCATATTATGCATGAACTATCTCTTCATAGTGCCCATGACCTTGAGCGCGATCTTTACTTTAAGAGTGAGATATCAACCTGCTTAGATTTTTTCTCTGGCAAGGGTAGTTATCCTATTGATTGTATAGGTTGGCGACCGCTGCCATAACTAACCCACTAATTCACCCTGGTATACGCCACAGTAATTCAGAAATAACACGAGTAAACCTATAGTAACCTGAACTCAGGATAAGCAGCACTTGCTCAATGCTCCTTTTTAACTCATTATCCAGAGTTCTGGTTATAGTAACTAATCACCTGTTTCAAAAGATTAATCTTCTGTTTACTAGTACATTTTGGTAGCCTATTAGTATTACCTTCTCGCTTTCATTAGGCTTAATCAATGCAGTCTCCTACCTTTAAGCAAGCAATTTTTAATCGTCGCATGTTAATTTGTATTTTCATGGGCTTTAGCTCTGGGTTACCACTGTTTATTTTATATCAACTTGTGCCTGGATGGTTGCGCTCTGAAGGTGTTAGCCTGACTGAGATCGGCCTATTTTCACTTATAGGTATTCCTTACGTTTGGAAGTTTATTTGGGCCCCCTTAATGGATAGGTACTCATTACCTGTACTGGGTCGGCGCCGCAGTTGGATGTTACTCACACAAGTGCTTTTACTATTTTCTATTGCCGGATTTGGTTTTGTTGACCCCATAATGAACATTTGGAGTGTCGCTTACTTAGCTGCCGCTGTAGCATTTTTTAGTGCAAGCCAAGATATCGTGTTAGATGCTTATCGACGAGAATTATTACCCGAGCATGAACTTGGTTTAGGTAACTCTATTCATGTGCAAGCTTATCGGCTTTCTGGTTTAGTGCCCGGCTCGTTAGCTTTTATTCTTGCTGATCATATCAGTTGGCAATCGGTATTTTTGATTGTTGCCGCCTTTATGCTAATCGGTATTTTCTTAAGTCTTACCATTAAAGAGCTTAACAACACACTACAGGCACCTAAAACACTACGCCAAGCGGTAGTGCTACCTTTTAGAGACTTTATTAATAGAAAAGGAATAAAATCAGCGCTACAAATTCTTGCTTTTTTATTTTTATATAAGCTTGGTGATAGTATGGCAACTGCTTTGCAAACCCCATTTTTCATCGACTTAGGTTTTACTAAAACAGAAATTGGTGTTGTCGCCAAAACGGCATCATTAATTGCGATGACCATAGGTTTAGCCGTTGGTGGTATAGTCATGATTAAATTAAGTATTAATCGTGCGCTTTGGTTATTTGGTTTTGTGCAAATAGTCAGTATATTAGGTTTTGCGGCTTTAGCAGAAATTGGCCATAACACCTACGCTTTAGCTTTTGCTATGGGCTTTGAATATTTAGGCGTTGGACTTGGCACCGCGGCTTTTACTGCCTTTATTGCTCGAGCGACTAACCCTGCATTTGCAGCAACCCAATTTGCACTATTTACAGCACTTACCGCATTGCCTAGAACATTCGCTAATGCCACTACAGGGGTTATTGTTGAGCAGATAGGTTGGACAAACTTTTATTTTATGTGCACAGCATTAGCAGTACCCGGTATGTTAATGCTTTTAAAAGTTGCACCATGGCGAGAGCCAACTAAACAAACAACGCAGGAGATAGCGTAAATATGATCAAACTATTTTTTCTCGTTCCCATTCTTATGTGTGCTATTTGGTATTGGTATTTAAAAAGCAATAACTATACGATAAAAGAGGGTTTAAAAGGCTTTGGCTATATATTTGCTTTTAATGGCACCATCATCGCCTTTTTTGTCTTAATGTTGTTTATCACCAATTAATAGCTTGCAAATAGGTAACTGAGTCAGTCAATTCACCATAGCACTTAAATAGACTACCTTGGGTATTTGAGGTAAATTAAGTCAAAGTACAATTTTATTAATAAGGAAAGCCCATGAAAACATTACCAAGCCTAATATTACTTACAGCAGCTTTATCAACAGCAAGCTTCTTAGCGTTATCAACTGGTGCACAAGCCTCTGAAGTAAAGCAAGCGAGTAATGAGAAACAAGCTCAAGCAGTAACTACCTACCGTAAGTCTGTATTTCAGCTAATTAGCAGTAATATGGGGCCGTTAGGCGCTATGGCGAAAGGTAAAATCCCAATGGATGCCGACGTGATCATGAAAAATGCTGAACGTATCGCCTTTTTAGCACCTATGATGCATGACTACTTTTCACTAGATACCTCAAAATTCAATATAAACACTGATGCTAAAGACAGCATTTGGACTAATTATAAAGATTTTAGCGATAAAGTAGATAACTTAGTTACCGCTGCTAATAACTTAAAAATGGCTGGTGAAAATAATGAGACAGGTAGCTTTAAAAAAGCTATCGGAGCTGTTGGTGGAAGCTGTAAGTCTTGCCACGACGACTACAAAAAAGATTAAATACTTAACACTAGTTGTTTGATTAGCTGTTCGTTTTTGCTCAGAAAAACTGAGTTCGCTTAATTAATCAAATGAGTATTATAAAATGTGTGCTCTCAATGAATAAAACCATTGAGAGCACATTTTTTTTATCTAACCTAAACTCTGGGAACTGAGTGCTTGATACTCAAGTGAATCAAAAGCTTAGGTGATGAATTAAATGCTATAGCAAGGTGAACATCACGAATAGACACTATCAGCACTTCATTTTATGTCATTTCCAAGTTGATGAATAGCGAGCTATTTATAAACGTTTTAACGCAGACAATGGCTTATAAGGGAGCATTGAGCAAGTGCTGCTTATCCAGAGATCAGGTTAATTATTAATCGTGATAAACCCTATAATATAGAAACCTAACGTGTCGCTTTAATTTACCGACTTTACATCTTTAGTAGCCAAAATAGTCTTCCACAGGCTCTGGTGGCCATACTTCAATAATTAAGTATAAAGATAGCGCAGTAACGGCTAAACAGACGATAAAGCCTAGCCATGGAAACGGCCCTTGAGATTGCACACTTTTATGTACTGTTTTATTACCCGTAACCATTGCACTGGTTAAGTTTTCTTTATGTTTAACTTTATAAAATATAATTGCGCCGATATGCAACACAATAAAACCTAAAAGCACATACACAACATTATGATGTACAAAGTTAACTACTGTTTGCCATGAATCGTTTAGTACACCGAAGTAAGGGGCATCATTAAAAATATCATCCGTAGTAAATAAACCACTTACTGCCTGCGCAAGTATTAATGATAACAAAGCGATAACAGAATAAGCACCTGCGGGATTATGACCTAAATGATTTTGTTCTCCCCTACCACGTAAATAATGTAAGGTTTTTATTGGAGACTTTATAAATTGGCTAAACCTAGCATAGTAAGTCCCTAGTATTCCCCATAAAATTCTAAAAATTACGAGTGCAAGGCAAGCGTATCCGCCATAAAAGTGCCATTGAGTCGCATTAGAGAGCATTGATTCATCTAACACTTTTACACTGATAAATTGAAAAGCAATAATAGTGACTAATAACCAATGACAAATCCGAACAGGTAAATCCCACACTTTTATTTTCATACTATGCATCCTATTAGCACTTTAATTTTCAATAACATAAATAGTCGAATACATTGATGTAGCCGAAAGAGTTAAGCAATTTTTTTAATATTAAGCATTATATCAATACAGATATATAGATCAGTGATTTAATTAAAAAAATCTTTAAGCACAATAGCAGTGAAAGTAATAAGAGAAGGCAGTAAAAGTAATAAGAGAAGGCAGTAAAAGAAGATAGAACAAAAAAATATCTAGCAAAGATATTGAAAGGTATGTCAGAAGTTAAACGTTAAAGAATGAATAATACCAACTTGGAAATACATAACTGCGATTTAAGACAGAGCTATTAACTCAGACTAAAATCGCAGCTACCAATATTTACTTAGATTGAATTTAACCAGTAATGATTAAATTCCTCCCAAATAAGTTTACTCAGCTAATGGACGCATATGTGGAAACAAAATAACGTCTTTAATCGTTGGTGAGTCAGTAAATAACATCACTAATCGATCGATACCGATACCTTCACCTGCTGTTGGCGGTAAACCATATTCTAATGCTTGTATGTAGTCAGCATCGAAGTGCATAGCTTCGTCATCACCTGCGTCTTTACCTTCAACTTGGTTTTGGAAACGTTCTGCTTGGTCTTCTGCATCATTAAGCTCAGAGAAACCATTGGCTAATTCACGGCCACCAACAAAGAACTCAAAACGGTCGGTAATAAATGGGTTATCGTCATTACGACGCGCTAATGGTGAAACTTCCCACGGGTATTCTGTGATGAAAGTTGGTTGATCAAGCATGTGCTCAGCAACTTCTTCAAAAATCTCACAAATATATTTACCTGCGCCCCACACTTTAGATGCATCTGTTTCTTTTACGCCAACAGATTTTGCCATTGCTTTAAGCGCGTCAAAGTTTTCTTCTGGGTTACGTAAAATGTTTTCGTCTAAATTATTACCGTGTAATAAAATCGCGTCAACCATTGATAAACGTGTAAATTTCTGTCCAAAATCATAGAACTTCTCTTCCACAACTTCGCCATCAGCATTTTTAACGGTATTTCGAATAACAGAAGTTCCCATTACGTCTTCAGCTAACGTACGTAGCATATCTTCAGTAAGGTTCATTAAATCATGATAGTCAGCATAAGCTTGGTAGAATTCAATCATAGTAAATTCTGGGTTATGACGAGTTGATAAACCTTCGTTACGGAAGTTACGATTAATTTCGAATACTTTTTCAAAACCACCAACAACCAAACGCTTCAAGTAAAGCTCTGGGGCAATACGCATATACATTTGAATGTCTAAGGCATTGTGAAAAGTTTCAAATGGTTTAGCTGATGCGCCGCCAGGAATAGTTTGTAGCATTGGTGTTTCAACTTCCATAAAATCACGGTCAGTTAGAAACTTACGAATTCCATCAACAATTTTTGAGCGAACTTTAAAAGTATTACGGGTATCTTCGTTGATGATCAAATCAACATAACGTTGGCGATACTTAGTTTCAACGTCTGATAAACCATGAAATTTTTCTGGTAATGGACGAAGCGACTTTGTTAAAAGTTCGTACTTGTCCATATTAACGTATAAATCACCTTTACCAGACATGTGCATAGTACCGGTTACACCAATAATATCGCCAATATCTAAAGTGCCCCAACGCTCTTTAATATCTTTTTGCACTGTTTTATGCGCGTAAGCCTGAATACGGCCGGTCATATCTTGTAGTACTAAAAATGGACCACGTTTTGCCATAACACGACCAGCAATGCTGTATTCAGCAGTTTCAGCTTCAAGCGTTTCTTTATCTTTTTCACCGTGCTGGGCTTGTAAATCAACAGCATAATGTTTTCGGTCAAACTTGTTAGGGTGGCCATTAGCCGGACAGTTTTCGCGAATTTTTGCTAATTTGCCACGACGCTCGGCAATCAATTTGTTTTCGTCTTGGTTTGCTTGATCAGTCATTTTATTTCTCGTGTTTAACGTAATATTCTATTTAAGTTAATGAATGTGTATATAACCGTTTCATTCGATTTATCAATTTATTGTGCAAAGAAAAACAAATCAAGATAAAGCGCTTTGAATTGTTTTAGCTAACACAAGTGACTAATAACTTAATGAAATAGTTATTATAAGCCAGATTTTAAACTGGCTTCTAAAAATTTATTTAAATCACCGTCTAATACGGCTTGCGTATTACGGTTTTCTATTCCGGTACGCAAATCTTTAATACGGCTGTCATCTAAAACATAAGAGCGAATTTGACTACCCCAACCGATATCAGATTTTCCGTCTTCTAATTCTTGCTTACCTTCATTCTGTTTTTGCATTTCCATTTCATACAGCTTAGCTTTTAATAGCTTCATTGCTGTTGCACGGTTTTTATGCTGAGAACGATCCGCCTGACACGCCACTACAGCACCTGTTGGTACATGCGTTATACGAATAGCAGAGTCAGTTTTGTTAACATGTTGACCACCAGCGCCTGATGCACGAAAGGTATCTATGCGTAAATCTGCTGGGTTAATATCAATTTCAATATTGTCGTCAATTTCTGGATAAATAAATGCAGAAGCAAACGATGTATGACGACGACCACTTGAGTCAAACGGAGATTTTCTTACTAAACGATGCACGCCGGTTTCTGTTCGCAGCCAACCAAAAGCATATTCACCGGTGTACTTAATGGTACAACCTTTAATGCCAGCAACATCACCGCCGGTCACTTCAATTGCTTCAGTTTTGTATCCGTTAGCTTCACCCCAACGAAGATACATACGCATTAGCATTTCAGCCCAATCTTGTGCTTCTGTGCCGCCTGAGCCTGATTGAATATCTAAGTAGCAGTTATTAGCGTCATGTTCACCAGAGAACATACGGCGAAACTCTAATTTTTCAAGGCTGGCCTCTAACGCTTTTGTTTCGGCTTCTGCATCGTTAAAAGTTTCTTCATCTTCAGCTTCAACAGCAAGTTCTACTAAGCCTTCGATATCTTCACAACCAGAATCCATTTCATCAATGGTTTCGACAACGGCTTCTAATGCAGCGCGCTCACGACCCAAAGCTTGTGCTCGTTCTGGATCATTCCAAACATCAGCTGACTCTAATTCGCGTGTAACTTCAACCAAACGTTCTGACTTTTGGTCGTAGTCAAAGGTACCCCCGAAGCAAATTGGTGCGTTCGCGAATTTCTTTAACTTTATTGAGTACAGGGTTTACTTCTAACATACTTTTACTGATACGCCGTTATGGTTGAATATAATTGGTCAATAGAACCAAAAAACAGTCGCGCATTGTAGCTTAATTATACGACTAAATAAACGCTTGCTTGTGCTTTGAAATGTCATTTTTTTATATTTTTCTAACTGTTTTTCAACTTCAATAATCTAAGCAAATAAAACGGCAATTTTCCTGATAATTTTTAAGCCAATTGTTCAACCATTAATTGCACCGTTTGTTTGCCTCGAAACTCATTAATATCTAAACGGTAGGCTAACTTAACCTGCTTTGCTTGATGATCAGGCCAACGTTTAATATCAACATTAAACGCAATAGCATCGAAAATTTGCTGATCTTTTTCTACCACTAACTTTAAGTGCTTTTCGCCAACAATACGCTGCTGAACTAAAGTGAATACATCATCGAATACCGGTTCTGGAAAATTTTGTCCCCAAGGGCCCGCCTCGCGTAATACTTGAGCAAAATTCAGCGTGATATCGCTTGTTAATAGTTCACCGTCAGAAGATATAGTGCCCGTAAGCGCTTCTTTGCTTAACCACTGCTTGGCATACTTCTCGAAAAGCGTTGAAAACTGTTGAAATTTATCCGCCGCTATCGATAAACCAGCAGCCATAGCATGGCCGCCAAATTTGATAATAATACCCGGATGTTGGCTGTCAATATATTCTAGTAGGTCTCGAATATGTAGGCCAGGAATTGAACGAGCAGAGCCTTTTATTTCTGCCGAGTTAACCGGCGAGATCTGCTCATCAAGATCGTCGTTTCCTTTCGCAAAAACGATACTCGGTCGATGATATTTTTCTTTTAATCGCCCAGCCACAATACCAATAACACCTTGATGCCAATCACTATGAAACAAACTAATGCCATTGGGTAAATTGTCTTCACTAAACTTTAAACTCGCGAGCACCTGTTCAGCTTCAACTTGCATACCTTGTTCAATTTCACGACGTGCTTTATTTAAATCATCTAAGTCGGCCGCCATTACTCTTGCTGTTGATAAGTCTTTTGCCAATAAACAATTAATACCAAAGGCCATATCATCTAAACGCCCTGCGGCATTTATTCGTGGCCCTAAAGCAAAACCAAAATCACTAGCAACTAACTTCTGTTGGCTCTTCCCTGCTATTTCAATTAACGCTTGTATGCCTGGGCGTGTGGCACCAGCTCGAATACGCTTTAAGCCTTGCTCAACTAAAATGCGATTATTGGCATCAAGTGAAACCACATCGGCAACTGTGCCTAAGGCCACTAAATCGAGTAATTGCGCAATATTAGGCTCTTTAAAGCCTTGTGCTTCAAACCATTGGTGTTCGCGTAAGTATTTTCTTAATGCCAACATAAAATAAAATGCTACGCCAACACCCGCCAGCGATTTACTCGCAAAATTACAACCACGCTGGTTTGGGTTAACAATGGCATCGGCCGGCGGTGTATCGGCTCCAGGTAGGTGATGATCTGTCACCACGACTTGCAGGCCTAGTTCTTTCGCTCTTTTAACACCCGCCATACAGCTAATACCATTATCAACAGTCACTAATACCTGCGCACCTTCTGAAGCGGCAATATCAACTATTTCAGGGGTTAGTCCATAACCATATTTAAATCTATTAGGTACTAAAAAATGATGATTTGAAGAGCCTAGCATTTGCAAAGCTTCCATCATTAACGCCGTACTCGTAGCACCATCAGCATCAAAATCACCTATTATTGTAATATTCTTTTTATCTTTCAGCGCTTGATATAAAATTTCGCAAGCTTCTGGCAGCCCTTTTAAAGTGTCAACAGCACAAAGGTGTGATGCGGTCAATTCAAGCTGGTCTTTACTTTTAACCCCACGTCTTGCATAGATTTGTCGAATAATAGGATGCAAGCTATCAGGTAAATGCTCGTCGCTGACTTGATCTCGACGTATGATTTCTTTATGCATAAATGCACCTTAATACTGATTAATGCCAAAAACGATAGATACAAAAATGGCAAGTTAATTACTTGCCATTTTCAATAAAAACAATGCTGTACCTAACACAAGTGTATTATTTACGGGGTATTAACTACCTTGTTGAGTAGTTTCTAGCAAGGCAAATAGTTTATCAGGGTCTTGATAGCCTGGCACCATCATGCCATTTTTGAGCATAATTGCAGGTGTACCTGTTACGCCCACTTGACGACCAAAATTAAATTCTTCTTCTATCGGCGCCTCACAAATACGGGCAGCAACAGACGAACCACTTTTTGCCTTTGTTAGTGCAGTTTCTGCATCTTCATGACACCAAATTGAGCGAAGATCTTTAAAACCTTGAGAGTAACTTCCGTTACGATCTTTCACACCAGCACGCGGATACGCTAAGTAACGTACAGTTATACCTTTGTCGTTATAGGCACTCATTTGTTCATGCATTTTACGACAATAACCACAGGTAATATCAGTAAATACTGTTACCACATGTTTTTCGTTTTTAGCTGGATAGACAATCATATTATCGGTAAATTTAACCATGCCATCAACACGCACTTGCGCTAAACTTTCTTCCGTTAAATTACTAACGTTATCGCCTAAACCATACATTTTTCCATGCAACAAAAAGTTGCCATCAGCACTTGCATAAAACAACCCTTGATCTGTTAATACTTCCACAACACCTGGCATTGGTGAAGCTTTAATACTAGCAACATTAAAACCTAACGTTTGTGAAAGTTTTGCTTTAACAGCAGTTATTTCAGCTGATTGCGCCGCAGGTAACATTACACTGTTATTCGCAGACGAAACAGGCTCAGCGAATGCAGTAACATTGTTCGTTAAACTTAGTACACCGAATGTGGCAGCCAATATAATTTTTTTATACATAAGTAAATCCAAACCTTAATGAGTGAGCGGAAATTAGCGGAAAATTACAATTGCAATTTAGGGTAAATACAAAGACCGCTCTAATGCCGCTAAAATTACAGTGAAAATAGTATAATTGCAATAACACTAAGCCTACCAATAACCAATATTTACAATAAAGTATTTATTTATCCACGCATGCAAAGCTTCTTATTTACTGAGATTTTGTTAAAATCTCGCCATTAGCTCACTAACCACCGAAAGTGGTTTGTATTAAAACTCGGTAAATTATAAATGAACATCGCATTATTTTACGGCTCAACCACTTGTTATACCGAAATAGCTGCAGAAAAAATTCAAGCAGAACTTGGCGCTGATATGGTCAGTTTATTTAATATAAAAGATACACCATTAACTGAAATGGCAAATCACGATATTTTAATTTTGGGAATATCTACTTGGGACTATGGTGAAATTCAAGAAGATTGGGAATCACACTGGCCTGAAATTGCTGATATTGATCTAGAAGGTAAAATTATTGCTCTGTACGGTATGGGGGATCAAATTGGCTACACTGATTGGTTTCAAGATGCGTTGGGTATGCTGCATGAGCAAGTGCAGGCTCAAGGTGGCTATGTTATTGGCTATTGGCCAAATCAAGGCTATGAATTTGCCGAGTCAAAAGCCTTAACTGAAGATAAACAACAATTCGTTGGTTTAGCGCTTGATGAAGACAACCAATACGATGCCAGTGAAGAGCGTATTAAACTTTGGTGCCAACAAATTAACCTTGAAATCGCTGAGATTCTCACTGATTAAGCGAAATATGATAATAAATAGACTAATTTGGCAAGATCTTTAGGAAAAAACTGATTTTGCCATTATAATCCGCGTTATTAATCCCCAAAGAAAATTATTACATGTTTGAGCAGTTTGACCTAGATTCCGCGTTATTAGGCGGGATTGAAAAAGCAGGCTTTAAAAAGCCAACGTCTATCCAAGAATTAGTACTTCCTGTTGCTATGACCGGCAAAGACGTACTAGCTTCAGCCCCAACAGGAACCGGAAAAACAGCAGCGTTTTTATTACCTGCGGCTCAGCATTTACTGGATTATCCTCGACGAGGCCAAGGTTTTCCGCGTGTGTTAATTTTGTCACCAACGCGTGAACTTGCCATTCAAACCTATGAACAGTGTGTAAAATTAACTGCGCTAACCAACATTAAATCTGCGGTAATTACTGGTGGTGTTAACTATGGTAGCCATAAAGAAGTGCTTACCGGCCATACTGATATTTTAGTTGCAACGCCTGGTCGCTTAATGGAATACATTGAAAGCGAGCAATTTGACAGCCGTGAAATAGAAATTCTTATCTTAGACGAAGCCGATCGCATGCTTGCCATGGGTTTTGCGGAAACGATTAATCGCATTGTTGGTGAAGCGCGCTGGCGTAAACAAACTATGTTGTTTTCTGCAACGCTTGAAGGCGCTGCTGTAGTACGTTTTTCTCGTGAACTTTTAAACGATCCCGTATTTTTAGAAGCGAACCCTTCGCGCAAAGAAAAAGCTAAAATTCATCAATGGATGCACTTAGCAGACGACAAAGAACATAAATTCGCTTTGTTAATGAACATATTGCAACAAGAAGAAGTCGAACGAGCGCTTGTTTTTGCCAATAAACGTGAAACCGTGCAGTATCTATCAGGCAAGCTTTATGCTGAAAACATGCCTTGTGTATGGCTTGAAGGCAAAATGCAACAAGACAAGCGTAACACCTCTGTTGAACGCTTACGCAATGGCACTGTTAATGTGCTTGTAGCCACCGATGTTGCCGAACGCGGTCTTGATATCGATGATATAACCCATGTAATAAACTTTGATATGCCTCGTACCGCTGATATTTATTTACACCGTATTGGCCGCACAGGTCGTGCGGGTAATAAAGGTACTGCTATTTCATTGGTAGAAGCCCACGATATGACAGTTATCGGTAAAATTGAGCGTTACATTAAAGAGCGCTTAGCACGTCGCGTCATTGAAACACTAAGACCGAAATACAAAGAAGCACGTGTTGCCACAAAAAAAACCAAAGTTAAAAGAACTGTTGCTCAAAAGAAAGCTAAAGCTAAAAAAATGGCGAAACGCGCGAAGAAGTAACAACTGTTTTAAAAAAGCTTTAAGTTACAAGCTTTCAGCTGTCAGTTATTAGCTGTCAGTTATTAGCCAAAAACCTAAACGATCTCGTTTAGGTTTTTTTGTTTTAGTGATTGTTAAACTAGAACTATGACTAAACGACTGATAATTAAACGAGTACGTTCTTAAAGTATGATTAATTGTCAGGTAAAAATACGAACATCAACAAAAACCATCACACCACTTCAATTTATTTAAGCTTCATTATAGCTATCTAAAAACATAATAATTCTAACAACTTAAACTAATTTAATAGCTATGAAGATTGCCCTTTATTAAAAAGGGCAGATATAATCGTTCAAAATATAATAATAAAAGGATGTTTTATGTACCTTCGAACAATGAAGATTATTATCTTATTTAGCCTTATATTTGGCTGCAGTTTAATAGTTTCAGCACAAGTATCAAACAATGTTAAAACCCCAAAATTAGCTATTAGCGCCCTATTTCAGGACGATGACTACCGAGATGTTCGTTTATCTCCAGACGGTAAACATATTGCTTTAATAAAGAATCAACAAGGTACGTCAGTTCTTATCGTAGTTGCCGTTGAAACGATGAAAGCAATTAATCAAATTTCTTTTGCCAATAAAGACAATGTTGGAAGCTACTCATGGGCGAATAACGAAAGGTTACTTATTTTTCTCTCTAGTAAGCAAAGAAAAAAAGAAAGAGATGCCTATTACGGTGAAATTTATAGTATTAACATCGATGAAGCTGAAGGAAGGTTTATTTTTGGCATTCGTTCTTTAGTGAGTAGAGGAAAAATCAAGAAGAATGTTCAGTCTCTCGACTACGAAAAACATTTAGCCCACCCTAAAATAATCAGCATATTAGAAAATGATCCTGAGCACATCATCATTTCAACATCGCAATATCAAGATAAGGGCATGTGGGTCTTTAAATTAAATATATATAACGGAAAAACAGAAACGTTAGCGAAGGTTGATGATAGCAACGCAGACCACAAATCAACTAGATTACATTACTTTGATACTCACCAAGAGCTTTGGCTTAGTAGCAAACAAGAGAATGAAAATAACATTATAGCGCGTTATGATTTTGAAGATGAGTCATGGCTAGAGTATCCATTATTTGATGCTAGCGATAATTTATCAATCATTAGTAAATACAAAGATGAAGAAAAACTCATCGTTAGTGATTACTGTGGCAACAATACAATATCTATTTGCCTTTTTGACCCAATGAATAAAGAGCTAAGCCCTTTATATCAAGTTGATGGATATGATACCAACTGGTTGTATTTAGATAAAGAAAACATCCCTTATGTGTAGTAGCTCAGACCTGATCTGACAGTTACCCGATTTTTAGGGAGCCTTGTCAGCTTAGATTTGAGCTAAATTCTTTTCAGCCCAAATCGATTTTCCATCAAGTAACGTTTCTAATGGAGTTCGT
>Ga0209302_10000242_pt1 | contig 33750 bp, 38 predicted proteins | sample ArcOceMetagenome_2_FD_187445 | JGI IMG/M metagenome (GOLD analysis project Ga0209302, IMG submission 187445) | Marine eukaryotic phytoplankton communities from Arctic Ocean - Arctic Ocean ARC135M Metagenome (SPAdes) (version 2) | ecosystem: Environmental > Aquatic > Marine > Oceanic | place... | reverse complement strand
CAACTCTGGCTGCCGCGCGCTCACCACCTGCCATGCCGGCGCTTCGATCGGTCGCGTGACTGCGCCGAGTAACACCAAGGCAACCAGCAACGCACAGACACTGCGCACGCGTAGAAATAATGGATGCTTGAGGAAAGTACTGGAAGACATCCTCTAGATCTCCCGTTTTTTGAAGTTCACCTGCGCAAGCAGAATAAAGGCGACGGTATAGATCAGTCCGTAGCCGACAATCTGCAGGACCGTGCTAGTCGGCAGCGGAGTGCTAGAAGCAAACACCAATTGATCGCCGACATTGAACAATTGAAAATTCGGAAAAATCAAGCCGAGCACACGCACTAGCCACGCGCCGATGCCGGCCTCCATCGACGAGTACGCATCCCGCGCGATATATTGCAGTTGGCAAATAATCAGCATGAAGAACGACACCACCACAGTGTAGAGATTTGTATTGGAGAAGCTGGCAATAAACAGGGCGATCGCGCTCAAGATGCCGAACTTCATCCACTGCAACAGGCCAAAGATAAATAAATCACCGTAGCGAATCAAACGCCCATCGATGAACTCCTCACCGAGCCGTGCCATCAGGATCGTTTCACGCCAATAGAGTATGCCACTCAGCACCAGTATGATGACGGTGCTAAAGACTAGCATCAGCATATGCGCGCCGAGGAATTTACCCGCGAGAAACTCGAGCTTATAGATTGGCTTGGCCAACATCGTCAGCGCCGTGCGATTCTCGATCTCGCTAAAGAATAGCTGCGTCGTGGCTGCAATCGACAGAATCGAGCCGAAAAAGAACAGCGCACCAAAGCCGAAGTCAGTAATGAACTTGAGCTCGCCCGTGCCAAAGTCGAACTGTTGAAAGAAGGTCGAACTCCCCACCAGCGCCACCGAAATCAGCAGCAACGAGTTGAAAAACTTCTGCCGCACCGCCTCGAGAAACGTATTACCAGCGATCAGCCGAATACGAGAAATAGAATCCATTAATCCACTCATTGTGCGCCTCCTTCTTTCTGTAACTCAGTGCTGCGCGCGGCCTCACGTTGTTCGACTTCTTGTAAAAAGAGCGAATCCAAACTAAGGCGCGGCTTCTCCACTCTACAAAGCTTTCCACCCTGCTCAGCAATTGTCTTTTCCACAGCGGCTTGCCCTTCAGCGCTCAAACCTTCAACCACTAGCGACTTAACATCTTTCTCCTGCACCAAATCGTCGACGCGGCCCTCTCGGACCAACTTGCCACGATGAAGAATCGCCACACGATCGCACAGACCTTCGATTTGCGCCAGTAAGTGCGAGCAGAGCAGCACCGTTTTACCGCGCCGCTTGAGCTCGCGAATAATCTCCGCGATTGCCGCCGAACCAAGTGGATCGACGCCTGCGGTAGGTTCATCGAGAATCACCAACTGTGGATCATGTACCAGTGCTTGCGCCAGGCCAATGCGCTGCAACATCCCCTTCGAATAAGTGCTGACACGGCGGTGAGCCGCCTCGGTCATACCGACCAACTCGATCACCTCAGCCACCTGTTCCTCGATATTGCCACGCGAAACGCCACAGATTCGTGCGTAGAAGCGCACTAGCTCACGACCAGACAGATAGCGGTAGAAATACGGTGCTTCGGGCAGAAAGCCGACACTATGCCGCGCGGCCACAGCGTGACTTGGCTTGCCATAGATCTGACACTCCCCGGCTGAGGCATCGAGCAGACCGAGTACGACCTTAATCGTGGTGCTCTTACCGGAGCCATTCGGCCCGATTAGGCCGAAAATTTCGTTATCGCCGACTTCGAGATTCAGATCGTCGACGGCGCGTAGCTTGAGGCCACGCATGCCGATGGAGAAATCCTTGGTCAGGCCCTTAATACTAATTGCTGGATGACTCATACTATTGTAAAATACGAAAACTTTCGCAGGTGCGTAGGCCGCTATCGGTCTTGATCTCAACCTGGCGGATGTAGCTGTTCAACTCTTCGGCCACCGCCTTTTGAAAGGCCTGAACTTCAGACTCCTCGCCCTCGGCACAAAGATGCACGCGCCCATCAGTGAGATTTTGTACCGTGCCAACCACCTCGAAGCCTTTCGCCACGCACATGGTCTGATAGCGAAACCCGACGCCTTGGACGTGGCCTTCAAACCAACAGTTCATACGGAAAACATTTGAAGTCATACTTAGAATATCGGGGAGAGCCTGAAGAATTGGCATAACGGATGCCTTTAATTCTCATAATATATGCCTAGCTTCGCAGTTCAATTAAAGCAAAATCAGCTCAAACTGAAAAGGGGGTTGATTTTTGAAATCAGAAATACAGGTTCAGTGGCATCGGATTTGATCCGAACACTATGAGCGATCCAAATTTTGAGCACTCCGAAGGCAACTGGGACGAATCACCCAGCGAGCCGCATTGGAATGAATACCAATGGCGAAAGTATCTAAAAGGTTCCGACCAAGATACCGCCAAATTTCTTTCGATTTACAATACGCTCAAACACAAGTCCAACCATCTCGATGAAGTGGCCGTGCAGATGGGCTGGGATGCTGATGACATCTCGCTGACCGACGAATTTAGTACGCCGGAATCCGCAGAAGAGGCCGAGGCGCGTTTCGATGCCAACGACAATGCCCCTTACACCCTGCATCGCCACCCTGTGATTGTGGTAACCCGCGCCCTATACCGCTATTTGCACGAGAGCTGGGAACACTACATGGCGCACAGCCAGAATTATCTTTCGCCGCAGCTCTGCTGGAATTACGCAAAAAGTCTTCATCAGGCAGAAATGAACGTTCTATTATCCATCCAAGCCATCGATCTTGGTGATTTCGGCCTGACCATTTGTCATCTTAAGAATAGCTTGAGTGCACTTAACCAAACTTTAGCCCTACTCGATCATGTGACACATCCGGACCCGGAATTCCTCGCCAGCTTTTGCAAGGAAAACCAGATCCGGCTATTTGATCTACGCGAGATGTGGATCCGCGTGATGAGCGACTGCCGTATTGAGTGCAAGCGTCGCCCTGGCGGAGACCAGGACTAATTCTTAATTTCAAAAGAGCTATGGGTAACATACGCCGTTTTTTCGGTTCGCTAACGCGTTCTGATCCTGCTCGAAAGGCTGCACGTTCACAGCTTAGAGCCGCTAAACGCGGCGACCGAGAACAGTATCTATCACTAGTCTCCAACTACGTCGATCTAGCGCAAACATTTTTGGGCTGCTCGTCTGCCGAGCCGGCCGAAATGCGCATCGCACGCGTCACACAGCTATTCAATGAGCTATGGCAAGATCTACCCTACTCAAAGCGGCTCTCCGACTTCGAGTACATGCTCGCTCAAGCCTTGATCGAAAGCACCTCCGAGCAAGGCCTCACCACCTCAACAGAAGCGCTTGTCATCAAGCTGCGCATATTAAGCCCAGAGTCCCGCTTCGCATTTCTCGCCTACACTTTTGGAAACTGGCCGCCACGCTGGATCGCCCTCATCATGCGCATCAAGCAAGCAGCCCTGCACCGCCTGCTCTCTGAGGCACGTTGCGAACTCTGCAGTTTTAGTTGGGAGTCACTCGCATGCGAAGAGCGCGATTGCCTAGAAGCGATCAGCGCCAAACTCGACACCTGCCCAGATATTCGTGCCAACAAATCGCTCTGCAAACGCAGCAGTGCCTATCCTCGCGTCAAGGAGATCAAAGCCCACTGGCTAGAGCTCCGTTCAGAACTGGTCGAAGTGCGCATGCGCTATGTACTCAACCAATGCGAACGCGAACAGCTACTCTCGAACATACTCGACGCAATTGCCGACAGCTCAATGCAGCGCCCCGCATTCGTTGATCGTATGGTCAATACCGTGCATTTCTCACGTCACTCGAAAATCAAGGTCTCGTAAAGTTACAATGTTTCCAACACCCCTACACATCGCCGCACTGCTTTCTCTCATTTGTATCAGTGCAAGTGTCCACCTGCAGGCCGACATCGTCGCCGGTCCCATGCTTGGCCATATGGACATGCGCGAAGCTACCATCTGGGTACAGACCGACGCCCCCGCTAAAGTCCGCGTCGCCTACTACGAGCAAGGGCAAGCCAATGCCCCGCACTGGAGCGATGCCGTCCAGACCAGCAACGCCCTGAATAATACCGCGACCTCGACACTCAACGCAGTCGAGCCGGGCAAAAAATACAACTACCGCATCGAGCTCGACGGCAAGCTCACCGAGGACAAAAATACCTTTGAGACGCCGACCAACTATGTTGGCCGCACCCCGCCCCCCGATCTGCGCATCGCCGTCGGCGGCGCACACTATGTCACCGAAGATGGCTTCGAGCCATCCTATCAAACTCTCGGCGGGGGTTATAGCATTTTTTCCAGTATTCTTAGCGAAAAGCCAGAACTCATGATATGGACTGGTAACACCGCGCACCTGCGCGACAGCGACTGGGCAACTCAGAGCGGCACACTCAAACGTTTTGCTAAAGCACGTAGCCTCTCCGAACTTCAACCTCTGCTCGCTAGTATCCCCCACTATGGTACTTGGGGCAGCACCGACTATGGTAGCGTAAACGCTGGTAAGTTTTACTCCTACCGTCAACAGGTCGAAGACAGCTTCAACGCCTATTGGCCGAAGCCCGTCGAAATCACCAGTTTGGATGGCATCACCACACGCTTCCGCCGCTCCGATGTCGACTTCTTCATGCTTGATACCCGTAGCTATCGCGACGATGCACCTACCAGCGACCGCTTACCGCAAATGCTTGGCAAAGCCCAGATCGAATGGCTTCGACAGGAAATCATCAACAGCAGCGCGACCTTTAAGATCATCATCGCTGGCGCACCGATTCTCAACCCTGCGGACAATCGCTACAATCTCAGTTACGCCGAACGCGAGCATGGGGAACTCCTGCAAATGCTCCGCAACGAACGCATCGCTGGGCTCTTTTTCATCAGCGGCGGCAAATATTATGGCGAGCTCACCCGACTCGTGCACGCCAACAGCTACAGTCTGTTCGACCTCACCATCGGACCGCTCACGGCCAATTCGAAAGCCAATCAGGATGAGCTAAACTTCTTCCGTATGCCCGGCACTAGCACCTTCGAACGCCACTTTGCCCTACTCGACTTCACCGGCCCCGAAGAAGACCGCGCGATCAGTATCCGCGTCATGAGTATGGCAGGCACAGAACTGTGGCAACGCACCATCAAAGCCAGCCAGCTCCAACCCGCCGAGGCCAAGTAGGGCCTCAGCTTACCGCGCGTCTTGCAGAAAACAGAACCAAATTTGTTTTAATCGAGCGCGGCCACCCTTGGCTTTGTATGCCATAGCCGACGACCAGATGCAGAGCAAAATTGCTAAGTCACATGCCAACAGATGCCTCCAACTCAACCCCAGCGCTCGAAACCATCGACTGGGGACGCACCGAGTATCAAGCCGCACTGGAGCGCCAAAAAGCGCTAGTCGATCTTAGGCGAACTGGCGAGGTACCTGACACACTTGTATTCACCGAGCACGCCCCCGTATTTACGATCGGCATGCGCAAGGGTGCCGAACAACACCTGATCTGGAACGAAGCGCAACTCAAAGCAAAAGGCGTGCAAGTTATCCGCAGCAACCGCGGTGGCGACATTACTTACCACGGACCTGGCCAAATCGTCGGCTACCCGATTATCTCTCTTCAAGCGCGGCGCGACCTGCACGCCTACCTTCGCGACCTTGAAGAAGTTGTCATTCGCACCCTCGCCACCTTCGGATTGCAGACGACTCGACGCAAAGGCCAGACCGGGATCTGGCTCGACGTGCGTAAAATCTGCGCAATTGGCGTGGCTGTGCGCAGCTGGGTGACTTACCACGGCTTCGCGCTCAACGTGAATCCCGACATGGGTCATTTTGCTGGCATCGTGCCCTGTGGCATCACCGACGGCACCGTCACCTCGATGCAGGCTGAACTCGGCGGGACAATAGACCTAGATGAAGTAAAAGCGCGTTTAGCAGTTGAATTTAAGAACGTTTTTCGGAACACTACCCCCCTTAATGAACAATCGTAAACCAGAATGGCTCCGAGCGAAGCTGCCCACCAGCCTCGAGTACAAGGCAGTGCGCGAGATCGTTGACAAAAACGACCTGCACACAGTCTGTAAAAGCGCACAGTGCCCAAACATGGGCGAATGTTGGTCGCGAGGTACGGCGACTGTCATGATCCTCGGCAACATCTGCACACGTTCGTGCACCTTCTGCGCGATTAACACAGGTCGCCCGACTGAGCTTGATCTCGGCGAGCCCGCTCGTGTCGCCGAATCAATTGCCAAAATGAATTTGAAGCACGCCGTAATCACCTCCGTGGCGCGCGATGATCTCAAAGACGGTGGCGCCGGGGTCTGGGCCGCCACCATCCGCGCGATCCATCACCGCTCCCCCGAGTGTGCTGTCGAAGTACTCACTGCTGACTTCCGAGGACAGCAAGAATACCTCGACGTGGTGCTCGACGCCTGCCCCGACATTTTCAATCACAACCTTGAGACGGTCGAACGCCTGCAACGGCCGATCCGTAAGACCGCCCGCTACGACCGCTCCCTATGGGTACTCGAACACGCCAAATCTCGCGGCTTTACCACTAAATCTGGCATCATGCTCGGCATCGGTGAGAAGGAAGAAGAGATCAAACAAGTTCTCCAAGATATGCAAAAAATCGGCGTCGATATTTTGACGATTGGCCAATACCTGCAACCCAGCAAAAAACACCAACCAATCGATCGTTGGGTGACACCTGAGGAATTTGCCGAGTGGAAAGAATACGCCTTTAGTATCGGCTTCGGTGCCTGCGAGTCTGGTCCACTCGTCCGCTCCTCTTATCACGCCGAAGAACAGTCTGCGATGTTTGACGTCCGCGCCCGCCGCAAAGCAATGCTCGACGCCCAAAAAGCCGAAAAAGAAGCCGCCGAAGTCGTCTCTTTTTAGCGCTCGATCAGTTCAATCAATCAACAGCGATGATTTAACAGTCATCGCTTTTTTGTGCACAGCGCGTATCATTTGGAACAACTTCAAATTGCGTAATGGAGTTCTGGACGCCAAAGCTCACCCAAATGCCCCCGTACTTAGAGAAGGTCGCCTTGGGAAGTGCCTGCAATGTCCCGTTGACCAGTTCCTCTCGTTTTGGCTCAACAGAAATCATTGTCGCTAAGAACCATGTGCAGATGATTCATTTGCTTCAGACTTTTCTCTCGATGCTTCAAATTAACAGAATATTTGATCTGCTCTGTAGTCAGGCCTTAGAACTCGTGAATCATCACGGTGATCTAGTTGCAGTGATCACCGCAGCTCAACGCCTGCAAATCTTTATACAGCGTGCCCTTGCTGCCGTATAAGCTTCACTCCTAATCATATACACCCGCAATTATGGCGTCGTGCAGTAACAACCGAAAAGTAACATTAACCTGCAACGGCTGGTGCGCTTGCCTCTGGGATTTTAAACGCATCAAAAAATCGGCAAAAGCAGATCCCAGTCTCTGAAATTAGGGGAAGCATTGGCCGTACCGTAATAATCATTGATGTCAGCTGTTTGTAACAGCGGCGTATTGTATTGGCAATAAATGATGACTTGATACTTAGAAATGCTATATACTTAGCAAAGTAAAACACCCGAATAGGAGCTTAAATTACAGATATTTACAGGCTAAATAGTGCAAGCTTGGACAATACCTACCAGATCAGACCAATCCTGTAAGGTAGCTAATAATAAACTGAAAAACGTCGACCGCTAGTACAGTTGCACAGATACACAGTTGCACAGTTGCACAGATACACAGATACACAGATTCATGGACTAAAAAAAATACGTGCAAGACGACGCACGATGCGTATTATTATATACCTATGTCGACAGATGTAATGCGCAGACCAGGGGCTTTTCGCCCCGTCATCCAATTTTCGATCCATACCGATAATAAAGTCGGCCGGCTCAACAAAATCATCGGCTTACTTTCTATTCACGAAGTGCACATTATGGCACTTTCGATTCTCGACACGACAGACAGCTCAATCATTCGCATCATTGTCGACTACCCCGAAGAAGCACAAAAGCTACTCATCGAGCATCAATTCTCATTCGTACAAAGTGAACTCATCGCAGTCGAATTAGTCAGTGAAGCAGATATTAAGAAAGTCACTGCGGCACTCGTGCAGGCGGAAATCAACATCCACTACACCTATCCTTTCGTCTCGCGCCCAAATAATCGCTCTGCGCTGGCAATCAGCCTAGATGACAACGAACTCGCGGCTGAAACAATCGCTCTGCATCAGCTAAAAATCATCGGTCAAGACGATATTGCCCGATAAAACGATATTTAACAAGAGCAAGACTTGCCGCCCGTAGTAAAACTCTAGTAGGTTTACTGAATGCCTCGCACACGATCTCGCGCCAAAACCGAAGAAAAGTTTCTCAATGCTGTATTGGAGTTGGTTGCGCACGATGGTTGCTGCGCCTTGGGAGTCAACGCAGTCGCACACAAAGCAGGTGCCGACAAAGTGCTGATATATCGCTATTTTGGGAATCTACAGGGCCTCTTACTCCGAGTCGCCGAGAGTCGACAATGGCTACCTTCGCTGGATGAGCTACTGAACTCGCTCAAACTTAAAGCGGATCTGCCCGCCGCTGAGATCATTCATCCACTCGCTCGCGTGTTAACTCACCATATCCGTGCCGATAGAGCCACGCACCAGATACTTCGTTGGCGCAAGGCGGAGACCAATCCACTCACTGAGCATTTCTCAAAGCAATGGAAAGAGGTATGGCAAAAACTCTCTGAGCACCTATCGACTGGCTTAGACTACGCTGCGCGCGAAAATTGGAAACGATTGACGGAACTGACTGCGCTGATCATCGAAGCCGAGTTGTGTGATGAGCGCGTCAACTCTGGCTGCATTGATCACATCGCAAGTGGCATTGCGACGGGTCATGTGTTGCAGGCAGCAACGACCACTGCCTATCTAATCGAAGACCAGTTGCCGACCAACTTACTTTAAGGTATCTTTAGCGAATCGACCGCAGCGGCACCAACTCAATCAAAGTCATCTCAGTCGGGCAATTAAAGCGAAGTGGCGGCAATCCTTCGAATCGATTCGAACCAGCGCCAGCCGAGACATTCAAGTAAGGGATGCCTATTCGCCTGAAACCTCTCGCCCACTCCTTCGGCACTTCACTGTCGATCACCAGCGCTCCATACCACGGCAAGCGAACTTGGCCGCCGTGTGTATGCCCTGCCAAGCAGAGGTCGATCGGTAAATCCACGACATTCAGCGCATAATCCGGCGCATGGCCAAATAAAATGCGGAAGTCACTCGACTGGCTTTGATCCAACCAGTGCTCCACTGTACGCGTGGCCCAGAGTTGATTCTTTGATTGGTATAAACTTAAGCCATGCAAATTAATAGTTCCCCCGCCTGTATTAATCTGGGCCGAGCGCGACGACAATACCTTCAGTGGCGCCAACTGATCCGCACGAATGCTGTAGAGCTCACGCTCGGTATCGCCATACACCGCATACGTGCCGAGTCGCGGATTCACCTCCTTGATAAGAGCCAGCAACTTCGGAAATTCAGAGGCAAAAGTCGCAGGCGGCACGACTTGAAGGAAATCGCCCGTATTGAGGATTAAATCGGGGCTAAGTGCTTTGATCTGTTCAAATATCTCTACTTCATAGTCGGTGATACGACCTGCTTGAATATCTGAAATATGTAACAGCCGTATTGGCTGAGTGAGTTTTGGCGTCTCTAGTCGGACATGCTTCACGACCAAGCGTTGCGGCTCTACGTTAGTCACATAATACCGCAAACCCAATAAATCGACCGCAATAAACACATACAGTAGCGCAGCCCAAATGAGCCTCCTGCGTAGCCCGCGCCACGTCGCCGCCAATAAAGCAAAAAAAATAGCGACGCCGAACAATGTCATCGGCAATTCCCACAGGTTAAAATCATAGGCCTTATGGATCTCGGTGAAATTGGGCCTCAACATTCCCGCGTTCACATACAGTAAATTGCGAACCAACACATAGCAGAGCACCATCACCGCTGACCAAACCCCCAAGCGCCAAGGGCGATTGCCTCGGCTGCGAGTGCCGATATCGGTCATCGCCAATTCAGATAACTCCTTCATCGGATGGATTGCCTCCTCAATAGTAAACGCACTACAAAAGGTATAAACGCAGGAGCTCCCAACAACCAACAAAGCAGTAGCTCGATGGGTACTCGAAAGCCTGAACGCAGACTTTTCTGATACATCATGCTGCCGAGGGCCAAATTCATAATCTGAAAGTTACAATAAAATGACAGAAATGCGGCAGGATGCCGCGTCAGTCCTTGTGCTGCTGAATAACTGAGCTCTACCATAGGGTCTGGGAACAGCGAAGCGTGATACCACTTCCACAACAATACAAAAAACACCGTGCAATAGAGCGGCGCCACTAGCAAAGGTTGCGCCAGCAGTCGTACCAACCGCGCATCAGGTAGTACAATCATACCGAACCAGAATGGCATCGTCATACACGCAATGAACCAGAACGTACTATTCAGATCAGATGCAGCAAATATATCAATCAGCCAAATAGGCATACGCTAAGAGAGTGAGCAGGTAGGAATGTGCGAAGGTATGAAAGTAGCGTATATCAGGGAATTTTCACTTTCTCACTCTCACTCATTATTGGAAACAATGGTCGTGTAGGCTTCGATATAGCGTTGAAGAGTACCCGCTAGTACAGCTTCCGGTAATGCTGGCGGTGGCGGTGTTTTATCCCAATCCAACGACTCCAAGTAATCGCGCACAAACTGTTTATCAAACGAGGCCTGCGCGCCGCCAGGAGCGTAGCCCTCACGCGGCCAGTAACGCGAAGAGTCTGGCGTCAAAATCTCGTCGATCAGGTAGAGTTCTCCCGCTTCATCCAGACCAAATTCAAACTTTGTATCAGCCAGAATCAAATTGGCCGCCTCCGCCCGCTCCACTCCCATTTGATATAGGGCGATACTCAAATCGTGCACCCGCTGAAATAACTCCATGCCAATCAACTTCCCCGCATCCGCACAATCGATCGGCATATCATGGCCGCTCGCGACTTTAGTCGTCGGTGTAAACAGAGGTTCCGGCAGTTGGCTGCTGTCCTGCAGGCCTTTAGGCAATCTATATTCAAAGAGCTTACCCGTCTCTTGGTAAGCCTTCCAACCTGATCCAGATAGATAACCACGCGCTACTGCCTCGATTGGCAGGGGCTTCAGCTTCTTCACGATCATACTACGGTGCTCCAACTCTGGGTGGGCCTTCCCCAGCTCGACGATCCGCGCCGAATGCTCATCGACTAAATGGTGCGGAGTAATCGCAGCCGCACGAGCGAACCAATAGAGACTGATCTGCGTCAATAATACGCCCTTCCCAGCTAGGCCCTCATGCATAATTACATCGAAGGCCGACACACGATCGCTGGCGACCATCAGCAAGGCATCGCCCAGATCAAACACATCACGCACCTTACCCGAGGCGACCAGCGGATAAGGCAATCCCTGAACCTTAAGGAGTGGTTCAGCTGGCATCGGAAAAGGCAAAGAGTCAATATTCATAACACAATATTTAGTTCCTCAAAGCCCATGGGCAAACGGTTTCTCTACAGATCAGGAAAAAATGTATCATTTCTTAAAAAAGTCTTGCAGGCCGTCCCCTGAAACGTAGCTTCCGTGACTTCGCATCACGTCCCGTTCGTCTAGCCCGGTCTAGGACACCTGGTTTTCATCCAGGCAACAGGGGTTCGAATCCCCTACGGGATGCCATTTTAATGCCCTCAGTGACTTCCAGTCCTGAGGGTTTTTTAGTTCCTGTAGACTACCAAGGAATGAAACATCGTTGTATGTCGATTCTTGCGCCCGAGGCTGATCGATACACTGCGTGCAAATCGGCACGACGCAAGCAGCGCCGCGACAGGTAATGGGGGAACTCAAACAGTGACTCGTAGCAGGGCTGTGCAATCTAAACTGCTAAAACTGGCAAGGATGAGCAGCGTCAGGTCCACATTGCCGTCAATAATACCACTCCCTAGTTAAATCCAAACAGCTTTTTCAATGTGCTCAGTGTGCCAGAGGAAATCGTTGGCTTCGTACCGCCCACATCCAACACACGACGGCAATTCTGCTGCTTCAATAGCGTCGGGCTATAAGCCAGTATTTTGACATCACCGAGGCGACCGCCAATGGCTTCGTCCGCAAAACGCGGGGTCCACTCTTTCGGCACGCCATACTGCGAAAATGCGATATCCCAAGCCACCAACTGCTTGCCTACATACGGGCGCGTGACCAATGCTGGATACGCTTTGACAAAGTCAGGCACATCCGTGATCTGCACCCGAATGCGCGCGATCGCCGGAATCAATTTCAAATATTCATACAGGTTGCTCACCTGCCCTTGGCGAATCGATTCATAGAAATCGAGCGGATCGATGCTCACCAAGTTCATCCCATTCCACATGCCATGGTGATTTTTACTACCGAACTTCTGTCGATCATACCACCCCTGAAAATCATTCGTCAGGCGAAAGCCCATTTCAAAGTGCAGATGCGCGCGCGAGCTTGGAATCGAATACGATGCCGACCGGCCCATGACCCCGAGCTTCGCACCCGAATCAACCTGAGCTCCGACCATGATGCCCTCTCCGATACTCGCCAAATGCGCGTAGAGGGTATGAAACGCAGGCACCTGTTGATCATGCTCGACCACAATATAACGGCCATAACTACTATGCCCGGCAGTTTTACTCACATGCACAATACGTCCTGGTAAAACCGCATACACCTCATCGGTGGGTTCGCCGCGCTGATCGCGATCGACTGGAAACAGATCCAAGCCCTCGTGAAAGCGCCCACCGCCATTACGCACGCAGCCAAACAAGCCGGACTCAGGCACACCCGAAGCAGTCGCTTGGATAAATGTCTCGATCGGCTGACCTTTTTGAAAAGCCGAGTTCGGCGTTGGCCAAATCAATTCCGCCTGCAGACACAGCTGCGAGAGCAACAAAGCCGCACCAATTGCCAGTCTTTGAACGAGTCTTAAATACATAAACACCAGAGTTCGTCAGGATTAGTACTTATAATGCGACTGCAACTCTTGGATGCTCGCCTTTAGGTCGATCACGAACTGCCCCAATTCATCATCAGGGATTTCCACAAAAGTATAGAACTGACCATCTTCGATAGTGCCATTTAAGCGTGTCGCCCCCACAGCTTGAGCATTGCTGGTTAAGACGATACGGCTGCCGCGATGTGTCACTGAGCGACGATACAGCTCGCGACAGCCCTTGTCCGTAATCTGAATCAGCAAAGCCATCCCCATGTCGACCTTTATCATCTCGACATTAATAATATCATATTCACCGACGACTGGCTCGCGCTCGAGTTTAATAGCCGTGCCTGAGATCGGCAAACTGATTTTGCTACCACTGCCACCGCCATAGTCAATCCCGCGCGCCTCGATCATTAAACGAGGCACTTGCATGTTCTCAATTTCGTTTTTAAAGCCCTTGATGCTCTCAAAGCAGCCAGCCAAAAAAAACAGCGACATCAACAGACTCGCGAGGGTCATTTTTTTACGAAACATCATAGTATTGAATTATAATTATAAAATAATATCACCGAGCGTGTCTTGAATTTTGAGCATCAAGTCGGTGGAGATTTCCACGATAGGCACCTCGATCTCCTGCTTGGTCTTTACATGTCGGTACAGTTGAATGCCTGCGGTTTGCCGTTTGCCGAGGGCACGCACCACGCGTTTACGTTCCAGCATCAGCGCCAGTAGATGCTTCAACGCATCGGTCTCTGCGAGGCCATCCGCTTGCTCGTTCTGATACAGCGACAGAAAAAAGTCTTCTGCAGAGGCGACTGTTTCGCGGACGCTGGTGCCCCCATCATCCGGATCTTTTACTACGCGCATCCAACGCCCAAGAATTTCACCTGGCAGTTCATAAGTATCTACTTCATCAGGCAACACATCGGCACGGCGCATTTCGCCAGCCTCGACATCTTTAAAAATCAAGCAGGCAACGCGATCCCCTGGAGTAAAGGGAAGTTGTGAGAGCGAAGATTTACGTGCGATACTTTTAAAGTGCCATTCCATGAGAGCGTAACAATGAAAGCCGAGACAGTGCGGCTGATTGTCTGCGATGCAATCAAATTGCCGACAACCTTCGCTGCCTATTTTAGTAGCAGGATTTCGACCATAAATGAAATTAACTAAAGCTCTCAAGCACCTGCGATTGCAATCCGTTTATGCGTCGAACTATTGCCATAGCAGACGTGTATGGCTGCGCCTATGGCGCCCACCTGACTGGCTAAATTCTTGAGGATAAATCACTCGCCAAAGTTCGCGCATGCAAAGCGCATGCGCACAATAATCATATGCCTGATCCCGTCTGACGGTATAATCTCCTACATTTAGGATGGTTCGATACCATCAAAATGCTTGATCAGAGGAGCGAGGCCGAGCCGCCCACGAGCCTATAGTTGACTAGATTTCTAAAAAAAAATCACTCGAACGCATTCAAAGTTCGACCTCGCAAGTTCAATGCTCGACGTTGACCTACACTATGTCCAATCCAGCACAACACCTTGGCCTCCTTTTGATTGATTTTCAGGACGCATTCCTCAACGCCATACCGGATCGTGAGCGCCTGCTCAAGCGCACCAGCTTCGCGGTCGAAGCCGCTGCGCTCCTCGGTTGCTCGCTCGCAGTCACTGAACAACTCCCTGCCAAGCTAGGCAACACCACTGCAGAGCTTAAAAAGATCCTACCGGAAAACACGCCCATCTTCGACAAAAACACTTTTTCCGCAATGGAGGCCGACGGCCTCGGCCGCTGGATCGAAAGCAACCAAATTGATCACTTGCTATTGATTGGTCTCGAAACTTCCGTTTGCATTTATCAAACCGCCGTCCAAGCGCTCGGTGACGACATCGGCGTGACCCTCCTCTCGGACTGCATCAGCGAGCGGCGAGCGGAAGACCGCGAGCCAGTGCTCAAACAACTCCTTTCCATGAATGCGCACGTTCTGCCCTCCGAGACGATCTTCTACAGCCTACTCGGCGGCGCAGCCCATCCACAGTTCCGCGAGTTCACTCAGATCGTTAAGCGTTACAGTTAAACGTCCATCCCATACTCGAGAAGCAGTCTGCGCTAGTACACTAGTATACATTGCCACTGTCGCGATACACAGCAGCGCCCCGAGTCACCAAAGCAAAGCTGATTCCAACGAAACATCGATGACGCCGTAATATTTGACTTCCGGCCAAGCACACGTTGCATTTTAACACTGCCACCAAAGTCATAGGTGGCGACCACCTTTCAATTTTGCATTCTCCTCTGACCACTTCTGACAACCATGGGTAATTCCTTCGGCACACTTTTTCGTATTTCTACATGGGGCGAGAGCCACGGCGGCGGCATCGGCGTCGTGATCGACGGTTGTCCACCGCGCCTACCGATTACAGTCGAAGAGATTCAATTCGAACTCGACCGTCGCCGCCCAGGCCAGAGCGACATCACTACGCCACGCAAGGAGAGCGACGCCGCGACCATCGTATCCGGCGTCTTCGAAGGCCAGACCCTCGGTACCCCAATCGGCATCTACGTGCCCAACGGTGATCATCGCCCCTCCGCTTACGCGGAAATGAAGGATAAATTCCGCCCTTCACACGCCGACTTCACCTATCAAGCCAAATTTGGCATACGCAACCATGAAGGCGGCGGTCGCTCCTCCGCACGCGAGACCATCGGCCGCGTCGCCGCAGGCGCAGTGGCCAAAAAAATCCTCAAACTGGCTGGAGATATCGAGGTGCGTGCCTACATCACCCGCGTGCATGATATTAAAATGCCGGCCTCCAGCGCATTCCCGACACTCGAACAAGTCGAGGCTAGCCCAGTGCGTTGCCCCCACCCCGCAACTGCTGAGAAAATGATCGAGCGCATCAAAGCTGTGCGTAAAGACGGCGACTCAGTCGGTGGCATTATCGAATGCCGCGTGCGCAACCTTCCAGTCGGACTCGGCGTGCCCGTATTTGATCGCCTCGAAGCAGACCTAGCCAAGGCCATGCTCTCCATCCCGGCCACCAAGGGCTTCGAAATCGGCAGCGGTTTCGGCGGCTCAGTGCAACTTGGCTCCGAGCACAACGACATCTTCATCAACAAAGACGGTAAAATCGGCACCGAAACCAACCGTTCCGGTGGCGTCCAAGGTGGCATCAGCAACGGCGAAGAACTCATCTTCCGAATCGCCTTCAAGCCCACTGCTACACTGATTCAAAATCAACGCACCGTCGATTCCAGCGGTAACGAAACCGAGCTCATGGGCCGCGGGCGTCATGACCCTTGCGTCGTGCCACGCGCCGTGCCAATCGTCGAGTCCATGGCCGCCCTTGTACTGGTCGATCACTGGATGCGTCACCAAGCGCAATGCCATAGCTTCGACTTCGAAGGCAAATAATAGAACTACCAGCGGTTTTAGCCCTCCAATCTTATCCTGCAGGCCTCACGTTTCAATTTCTCACCACCCATGTCCGATCAAGCACCACTGGTTTATCTCATCTACGGCATCCCTAACAGCGGCCGACGCGACATCCTCTTTGACCTCATCGATGGCGGCCTCGAAGGTAAAGAGCAGGTGCTCTACTTCCACCCAGAAGGCGAAGCCACAAGCCCCTTTGATGAGCAACTCGAAGCTCTTGACACAGTCAGCATCGTCGACTGGAAGCTAAGTGATGCCACAGTCATCCACGGTCAAATCGACGCAGCACCAGAAAAGATCATCTTTCTCGCCCCCGGCAACAGTGATCCCGCGGATGCCGCTGAAGCAATCAAGACGTGGGCGGATCTCAACAGTTGCCAGATCGCACGAATTATCACGGTCGTCCACTGCGCCTTCCTGTCTGAGAACAACGCCGCAAAAGCGTGGTTCGATGCCTGCATCCATTTCTCAGATGTCGTGCTACTCAACCGTCGCGAAGGCGTGAACAATAAGTGGGTCAAAGACTTCGAAGTCGGCTACCACAAACAATTCTCTCCTGCCCGCTTCTTAATGGTCAAAAAAGGCCGTGTCGCCAACCCGCTCGAAGTGCTCGAACCAGAAGCCCGACGGCTCTCACTCTATTTTGATGAACTCATCCCGATCGAGGACGATGAGTTCGAAGACGACGAGCAACCGCAGGACACTAAGCCCGACAAATACATTGAGCGTAGAGAAAGTGGTCAGCGCGCTTATCCCGTGCCCGACATCCAGCAACAGCTCTAAATAAAAGTTAAAGTGAGCAGGCAGCATTACGCTGCCAAAAAAAGCTTCTAGGCCCCAGAACCGTATCCACGCCAGCCGGATGCATGGCATATTTTGCAAGCATAACGCCGATTAACCGGGCATGACCAAGCAGGCGTAGCAATAAGCTATGAATAAATGCGGCAGTCATTAGGATTTCGGTCATCCCAGCTGACGAATCGTTTCCACATGAATCGCTAGAGGCCGACTCATTCTGCACGACTCAACCGCGCCACGTCACGACCTTGAATCATCTTCCACAAGCGCTCACGTGTGAGTTTGGACGAGTCTCGAAAATACATCATTTCGGCGTGTTGGCCCGCTCGTGCAGGATCGATACGAATCCCCCACAGTGGCATCACAGAGTCCGGCCAGATCGCATAGCGAATATCTCCCACGACTAGAGGATCATCAGAATGCAGAGTCAGATAACCCTGCGAGAAGAAGCGGAAGCGCTCAATGTCACTGCCCATTACCGAATCAGGATCAACCAGAGCGGCAGTATCTTTGACCGTAAACACTTCGACTGATTGCCCCTCATAGAGTCGAGGAACTGCTCCAGGGGCGATCCAGACAGCATCGACGTAATAGCGCCCCTCAAAACGATAAACCATACGCCACAGCATGGTATTCCCAAACGATGGACGAATCGAATACTGCTCGGGCTGATGGCCGCGCTGTGCAGCAAGATGCTCTGCCAGCTGCTTCGCTTTGACATGCTGGAGGCCACAGAATCCAAAATAAAAAACGCAGAAGATCAGCGCAGCCTGCGCAAGGCGTGGACGTCGCCAAATAAATGCAAACAAGGTCAACAATACCAGCGGCAGCGTAAAAATAGGGTCGATCACCGAAATAAGATTCCAAGACTCACGAACATCACTGAACGGCCAATACAGCGTGGTGCCATAACTAGTGCAAGCATCCAGCATGCCATGCGTCAATGCGCCCAGCACCGCAAAGAGTGCAGACTGCCGGAAGGGAAGCTTCGATCTAAAAAACAGCAGTTTAAACAGCACTGCGGTACAGAGTCCAATCAGTGGCGCAACAATCAGTGCATGCGAAAAATGCCGATGATATTGTAAGGTCAATAGCGGATCTGCAGCAGAGCGAATCAGCACATCAAGATCCGGAGCCGCCCCTGCCACCCCACCGATGAGCACCGCCCATCGTGCTTGTTCACGCGAGCTAACCGCGACAGCAAGCGCCGCTCCGATGCTGAATTGTGTGAGAGGATCCATGCTAGTAAAAAATAGGAACTATCCGATCAAGCGCCATCACGAATTTAATCCATCTCGATCGGCCATTCGATTCATCCTGAACATATTGATAAAATACTCGGCAGCTATTTACACGGTGACCATCAGTGAGCCAATTTCTATTTAACGAAACGGGCTCGACCAAACAAAATTTGAGTGCGAGATTGAAATGGTTGTTCGCGTATGAGAATGACAACTATAACTTTCCCACCGCGCCACTCGCATTCAAGCCATCGGGGAGTTTTTCGAGTGGATAGACATCATAGCGATTACTCTTACCCTCTAGAATATGACTCGGGGATGGCCCAACTAAAGCTGGCGCAATCCGAGGGCGTTTCACCACCACTCGATAACGAGCACACGACAACGCCGCTTTCAACAAGCCGTCGGCATCAGTATCTTGCCCGACCAACGAATGGAAGACACGCATCTCTTTTTTAACCATTGCACTCTTAGTACGCACCGGAAACATCGGATCGAGATACACCACATCGGGCCGCTCGGCCTCGGAGACTTCACGTAAATAATTAAGTGAATCCGCTTCGACTAAAGTCATACGATCCAACACCTCAACTAAGCCTGCATCTTGCGCCAAACCAAAACGGCGCGCTTGGGCCATGCCATCCTCCAGCAGCGCCCGCACTGCCGGCACGCGTTCCAATAATGTCATTCGGCAGCCTAAACTCGCGAGCACAAACGCATCGCCACCAAGCCCCGAAGTCGCATCTAATACCCACGGATGCACACCACCACGCACCCCGACCGCCTTCGCGATCATTTGCCCCTTGCCGCCGCCTTGCTGACGCCGATAAGTCACCGTCGGCCCATGGAAGTCCGCACGAATACTCAAGCTATGCTGGTCTCCGACAGTGTGTAAGACCAAGCCATCGCGCCCCAATACAAAAACAAACGCCGCACCTTCGCCAGCGCACTGAGCCGACAAGAATCGCTGCAACGCCTTAGGCTTAGCGGCCGCAACTGAACAACCATCGACACAGGGCAGTTTAAACCGATCGGCCCACTGCTGGGCAGTCGGCTGGAGCGTAGAATCTAAATATACGAGTGAAGACAGTTTCATAAAACAATGAGACTCACATTGCTGCGCTGCTGCGAAATCTCCAAGTGCAAAATACAAGCCACTCCATCAACTGGCACCAATCGCACGAACTAGCTAAGTCGATTTATTCGCCTCAGTCGCGGCATCCACTGAGCCCTATTCGACCTATTCAAAAACTAGGATTCGAGTCAATCTGAACGCCTCACTCGGAACCACCGATCATCCAAGAACACTTTTTAAATACTTATCCTAGCGACTCGCGCACTGTTGATTGCACAATTCCTGCAGAACTCCGTGCCGGTACAATACTACCTAATGAGCTAGGATTAATAACAGAAAGGCCAAACGACGGCCAACCCACAAATCATACCGCCATGCTCGGCCGCTCGATCGTACATGCAAAAAGGTTGCGGCTCCTCGTTCAACCAATTTACCTTATCGCTATGACTATAATCGACAACTGGCGCGCGCTGCTTGTGCCGAGCGGCACCTTCCAAATCCAGGACGCGTGGCAGCTCATCATAGTCATCGCCCTCTTTACCATCAGCACGAAACTATTCGGTGCGAAGGCTAACTCTGTCGTCATTACACACAGCACTCCGGCACTCTGGCTCAAAGGCAACCTTAGCTTTCTCGCTCTATGGGCGACCCTGATCGTCGCATGGGGGATTTGTATTTTAATACCAATCCAAGCCCCCATCTTCAGGTTCTTCAGTTTCCTCGGCCTGATATGGTTGATCATCGGCCTGCTCACCAGTCTCATCCGCGCACCGTTCTGGTCCAAATCCGTCGCTGCAGTGTGCTATTTAACCACCGCGATGCTAAGCCTCTCGTTGGTCGATGATGGCATTGATTCATTACAAGGCCTACGTGTTACAATCGGCACGTCGACCATCTCCGCTTGGGGAATCCTATCAGGTATACTTGCTTTTGCATTCACCATGTGGGCGTGCCTCGCCGTGGCACGGATCATCGAGACTCAAATTCATAAAATACCTGGCCTGAGCCCCTCGCTGAAAGTACTGACCGCCAAGATTATTCGTATTGTTTTTATCGTGGTCGCCACCGCCGTCTCACTAAGTTCGATGGGCATCGATTTATCCGCGCTTACCGTGCTCGGTGGTGCCATCGGCTTAGGCCTCGGTTTCGGTCTGCAAAAAGTCGTTTCCAACTTTATTAGCGGCATTTTGCTTTTAGTCGATAATTCCATCAAACCTGGCGACGTAATCGAAATCGACGGCACCTATGGATGGATCAATAACCTGCGTGCACGCTATGCGTCTGTTATCACACGCGACGGCACTGAGCACCTAATCCCGAACGAAGATTTAATCACACAACGTGTGATCAATTGGACTTTTACCAACAACCTCGTGCGCATGAAAGTACCCATCGGCGTGTCCTACGATTCAGACCCGCATCAATGCCTTGAGCTGGTCATTGATGCGGCAATGTCGATTGACCGCGTCTTATCAGAACCCGCACCGGTGTGCCATGTGCTCGGATTCGGTGATAGCTCGATCGACCTCGAACTGCGCTTCTGGATATCAGATCCCACCAACGGTGTGGCTAATGTTAAAAGTCAGGTACTGCTCAACATTTGGGACACGTTTAAAGAAAATAATATCGAGATCCCTTACCCACAAAGCGACCTACACATTCGCTCAAGCGATATCGTAATGTCTTCAACAAAGCCATTCATCAGCCCAGACAACTAAGTTCGTCCTGCCGACGACATGCCCTCACATTAACATGCCCACCGTTAAAAAAATTCGCCTCGACGAACTCCTCGTCACCCAAGGACTCGCCGACACTCGTTCGCGCGCTAAAGCTCTGATCCTCGCCGGCAAAGTTAAGCTGGGCACTGATCGACTGGATAAGCCAGGACGCAGTCTACCGGTCGATGCGCCTGTTGAAGTCGAATCCCCCCCTCGCTTCGTCAGTCGAGGTGGAGAAAAACTCGAAGGCTTTCTTGATCAATTCAAAATTGATATAACCGGACTACGCCACCTCGACGTAGGTGCCTCCACTGGGGGCTTTACTGATTGCTGCCTCCAACGCGGCACGATCAGCGCAACCTGTGTCGATGTCGGCCGCGCACAGATGCACAACCAGCTTATCCAAGACCCGCGCGTCACCAATATCGAAAAGACCAATGCACGCCACTTACAGATCGGCGATTTACCTTTCGATCATTATCCACTGATCGTCATGGACCTTTCCTTCATTTCGCTGACCAAGGTACTGCCAGCAGTGTGGCAATTTCTCGCCCCCGAAGGCCGACTAATCGCTCTAGTAAAACCACAGTTCGAAGCCGAAAAGCGGGAAGTCGATGCCGCCCGCGGTGTCATCCGCGACCAAGCAATCCAACAACGTATCTTGGCAAGCATTCAATCATTCGCTCTCGATCAGCTCACAGGAGCCTCACTCATAGGCACAATGGACTCGCCGATCAAAGGCACTGATGGCAACCGCGAATTCCTAATGGGACTCACTCGACAGAGTTAGCACTCCAAACGTCTGCTCAATAACGTGGAGGGAACTATACGTAAAACTACACTTCCGCGCTGCGCCTAATACGCCTGATTAATAATCATCAGTTTGCAGGCAACACGCCATTCATTAAAAACCAGCCCAGCGCACCGCACAGACCTGCCAACTCAGCTTAGACCGCGCACTGCCGGTTGGTGCTGACTCATGCAATGGATCGCGCCACCCTCGCGGACGATGTCGCGGCAATCGAAGCCGACAACCTCGCGACAGGGATAACAATCGGCGATAATCTCCAAGGCTTGGGCATCGCGCTGGGGCTGCCCATAAGTCGGCACGAGCACCGCGCTATTAAGAACCAGATAGTTCATATAACTCGCAGCAAGGCGCATACCATCAAGATAGATCGGTTCTGGCAAAGGCAGGGCAACGGTCACATACGGCTGCCCGGTCGGCGTCCTGAAGGCTTGAATTCGCCGAGTGTTCTCACTCAGTGCCGCGAAATTGTCGTCAGCAGAATCAGTGACCGACGCCATCAAGATACCATCATCTTTAAAGAATCGTGCGAGATTATCAATATGTCCATCGGTATCATCGCCGACGAGCCCCCCCTGTAACCAGAGCACTTCGTCGATCCCCAGCCCAGCAACGAGGCGTGCTTCGATCTGCTGTTTACTTATTTCACCGTTGCGATTTAGGTTTAGTAATACCAGCTCGGTGGTCAAAAGCTGACCAGCTCCATTACTCTCAATCGCACCCCCTTCGAGGACAGTATCGAAGACGAACCGACGCACACCGACCTGATCAGCGATCCATGCTGATGCATTATTATCTTTTTGCTGCAATGGGTACTTGTTGCCCCAGGCATTATAAGTCCAATCAGTGATACACAGCTCGGTGCCGTCTTCGTTTAGTAAAAATAGCGGACCATAATCGCGACACCATACATCGTCTGTCTGATAGTTGTAGACCGTCACACCGCTGGCATCTCCAGCCTTCGCCATTAGTGCTTGCAGGTCGGCTTGCGCGAATTGCGGACAGAGCACACACACCGGTTGAAAACGAGCGGCTAACACATAGAGCGCCGCGAGCTGCTCACGCACCTGCGGTAAGACGCCCGCCCACAGATCGTCACGCGTTGGCCAGGCAAACCAGACCGCGGCCTGCGGCTCCCATTCAGCGGGGAAGCGATAACTTAATCCTTTGGGCGTACTAAGGGCGTTCATTACAAAATTCCTAAATGATGCGTATCGTTACACAATTAATAACAGAAGCAAAACGATCCGCGCACTTAATCTTCGTCGATCATACGTCGGGTCAAGCCGTCGAAGCTATCAATTCGACGATCGCGAAAGAAGGGCCAATCCCGACGCATATCTTCCAGTGCTTTCAAATCGCAATCCGCCAAGACCAGCGCTTCCGCATCGACTGGTGCACGCTCCAGCACCTGCCCATAAAAATCGGACACGAAAGATTGCCCCCAAAATTCAATGCCACCTTCGGTGCCAGTGCGATTGACCGCCGCCACGTAACATCCATTAGCCACCGCATGCCCGCGTTGCACGGTTTCCCAAGCAGTGTGTTGGGCTACACCTAGCTTAACCTTCTCCTCGGAGAGCCAACCAATCGCGGTCGGATAAAATAGAATCTCCGCGCCTGCGAGCGCTGCCAGGCGAGCGGCTTCCGGATACCATTGATCCCAGCAAATAAGCACCGAAATCTTACCAAAACGTGTGTCCCATACCTTGTAACCTAGGTCACCAGGTGTGAAGTAGTATTTCTCTTCAAAGCCTGGGTCCTGCGGGATATGCATTTTGCGGTATTTACCGAGATACGAGCCATCAGCATCAATCACCACAGCCGTATTGTGATACACACCTGAGGAGCGTCGCTCAAACAGCGAACCGATGATCACCACCCCCAACTCCCCTGCCACTGCTGCAAGGATATCAGTGGTGGGGCCGGGAACCGGCTCTGCAAGATCGAATAGCTCCGGATCTTGAGTGGCACAAAAATAAGGGGAAGTAAACAGCTCCTGCGTGCAAATAATCTGCGCGCCGGCAGCAGCAGCCTCCCTTATTTTATCAATAGTATAGCTGAGATTGGCCTCTGCGGATCCTTGCTCACGAACCTGAATAAGTCCGATGCGCACAGTGCGCAGAGTTGGAGTTCTACCTGCCATACACTAAAATCAATAAACAACTTTATTCAGCGGATACTCAATAATCCCCTCCGCGCCATGCGCCTTTAATGCCGGGATTAGCTCGCGAGAGACCTTCTCGTCAATAATCGTATCGATCGCGACCCAAGCCTCGTCAGTCAGGCGATTGATTGTTGGATTACGTAGGGCTGGCAATTCTTTGAGAAGCGCGTCGAGCTTCACTTTCTCGATGTTAAGCTTTAAGCCCACCTTCGAGTGGGCTTCCAGCGCCGCTTGTAACAGCAACGCGATATTTTCAATCTTCTTGCGCTTCGCCGGGTTTTCCCAAGCCGCTTTATTGGCGATCAGCACAGTGTTGGTATAAATGAGTGTATCGACGATACGTAGATTATTTGCACGCAGCGAGTTGCCAGTTTCCGTAAGATCCACAATCGCATCGACCAGATCCGGCACCTTCACTTCAGTCGCGCCCCATGAAAATTCGACTTCGGCATTCACACCTTGGTCTTTCAAGTATTGGCCCGTGATATTAATTACTTCAGTGGCGATACGCTTGCCTTCCAAGTCCTGCACAGTCTGCACTGAGGAGGCTGCTGGCACTGCAAGCACCCACTTCGAGCGGCGGTTCGATGCGCGACTATAAACTAAATCACACACTTCGACCACGTCAGAAGCGTTCTCAAGCACCCAGTCCTGACCAGTCAGGCCACAATCGAAATATCCGTGCTCGACGTAGCGACTCACTTCTTGTGCGCGCACGAAGCGACCGTCCAACTCTGCATCGTCAAAAGACGGACGATACGAGCGGGAACTCTTTGTAATACCGAAACCAGCTTTGGCAAAAAGCTTGATTGTGGAATCTTCAAGACTGCCTTTAGGCAATCCGAGCATAAGTAATGGTGTCTTTTCCATAAGGCCAGTCAACTTGATGCAGGATGTCGCTGGCACAAGAAAAATTTCCGCTAATTAGGCCACAACAAATGAATTAAATAATTGTAAAAAAAAATCCAGCAGTATAATTCAATTTTAGCCACTTTCGTCATAATATTATGTCCCTTCCGATTCCACTGACTTCAGGACAAAAAACGCCCGCTTTTAGTTATGTAGATGGCAAGACCACTATTTATAGTAGTGAAATAACTAGCCCCTACCTCATCTATTTCTACCCGAAAGATGACACACCAGGCTGCACGAAAGAAGCCTGCGCGATCCGCGATGCTTGGGCAGACTTCGAGGCGGCTGGCCTAAAAGTTATTGGCGTGAGCATGGATACCGAGCGCTCACACCAAAAATTCCAAGACAAATACGCTCTACCCTTCCCCCTTATTGCTGATACTAAGCTTGAATTAGCGAATGCCTTTGGCGTGTTCGGCGAGAAGAAGTTCATGGGCCGCATCTATGATGGCATCCACCGGATGTCCTTCCTCATCGCCGCGGACGGCACTATTTTAACAAGCTACCCTAAAGTCAAACCCGAGGCTCATGCCGCCCAAGTATTAGAAGACTTCTTTCGGTTAACCACTTAATATGAGCAATCAACCTAAACCACTCATCGTCATCGCAGAGGACAACAACGACCTCGCTACTGTGATCGCCACTCACTTGGAATTAGCTGGTATGCAAAGCCAGATCTGTAACGAAGCCGCACATGTGGTGCGTTACCTAAAAAGTAACTTTGCAAACTTACTACTGCTAGATGTATACTTGCCCGACTCGACAGGCTTTGCCCTGATGGATGACTTGCGTAAAAGTGGAATCAACACTCCGGTCATTTTCCTAACTGGTGAAAATGCAGAGCTTAAAAAGGTAAGGGCGCTCGAGATGGGCGGCGATGACTACATCACTAAACCTTTTAGCTATCCCGAATTGATTGCACGTATTTATGCAGTGCTGCGTCGAGCCGAAACGACCAACGATTCGAAGGTCACTCAGAATGTAACCATCACTGACGAACTATTTTATTTCTGTGGTGCAGCAGTCAACCCGCAGCGTCTGGAAGTTCAATTTCCAGATGGCATAGCCGAAAGCATAGGTCGTAAAGAGCTCGGCATCTTTTCCTATCTCGCTGCGCACCCAAACAGCGTGCTGACACGCAAAAACTTAATCCACTCAGTCTGGGGGATTCATGCCGATGTGCGCAGTCGATCACTCGATCAATACATAGTAAAAATGCGCGATCTCTACAAACGCCACGAACTCACCCTCGATGCGTTCCGAACAGTGCACGGCATTGGTTACATTTACGACATTGAGGATAGCGCCTCTAATACCTAGCCAAAACGATCCTCGATGCTCATTCAGTTCTGCAATACAATGCGACTCTATTTGACCACTGAACTGTGAAACGGATCAGTCTCTCATACAGCGATGCTCCTATTCTTCTGTTCCGCCACATTAAGATCACTCACAATTTTAATACGTGAATTTATCGGAGCGTGAAGCGCCCTGAAAGACCTGCAGCAATCGACCATCCACACGAAAGTGCATATTTGTATGCCACTCTAACGGTTCAATATAAATATCTGATGCACGCGCTTCAATTGGAAGATGCATTATCGTAACGATTTTCAGCCTGACACACGCCCTCACAGAATGGCCACTCAAAGATGCTGCGGGCTTTTTCAGCCTGACTTTCATTATCGGCAGTATCACCCAAAGCGCCATGCTAAGTATCTTCATGCAGGGAATCCCCACCACTTGTGGCCCTGACCGCGGCGACTGAATTTCAATGCTCAGCGGCAGCCTGATCTGCCGACTACTTTTGGCATTGATTGAAACTGGAAGTTTGTCGCTCGATTTAACATAGTTAATGGTGATCGGCACTGCATGTACCTTCGGCCATGGCTATTTTTGACACAAAAAAGCCCCGCGATCTAAACGACCAACGGAACTTTGAATCAAGATCAGTCTGACTGTTAACTTAACGAGCTACCTGCTTGCCACCATTTATAGCGACTGCAGGAGCCTATTTTGCGCAACAAGACTTAGCGCCGTCCGCTGGAGCAGCATCTTTTGCACAGCAAGATTTGGCACTGTCCGCTTTAACAGCGTCCTTTGCACAGCAAGATTTAGCACCTTCTTTTACATCAGCCTTATTATGGGCAGCACAAGTGCCACAAGCGCTCGCTGAGATCGCACCAGCAATTAACAGAATCGGAATAAGTAGGAATTTTTTCATTTATATATTTATGGTTAGAATTAGATATGTAATAGTAGATCTACGTCTTGTCGAACCATTCGGTAGACATTCTATTTGAGACGCCTAACTTCTTCCTATTCCCATTTTTTCACACAAAGTTCAATAATTGCATGCTCCCTTGGTTCCAATACGGTCAATTCCCCCTTTATCTCGCTCCGATGGCGCGAGTTACCGACATCGTCTTTCGGCAATTTTGTAAAGAGCAAGGTGCCGATGTCATGGTCACCGAATTCGTGCAATCCGATGCGCTCATCCGTGAAGACCCTAAACTGTGGGAAACCGTCGACTTCACCGAACAACAGCGCCCGATGGGGGTGCAAATCTTCGGTGCCAATCCAGATTCGATGGCCGACGCGGCGCGGCTCCTCGCCGATCGCCTGCAACCCGACTTTATTGATATTAATTTCGGTTGTCCCGCAGACCGTGTGATCTGTATGGACGCGGGCTCCTCGATGCTGCGTAATCCAGCCAAAATCGGTAAAGTTGTCGGCGCCGTGGTACGCGCGGTCCCCGGCACCCCCGTGACTGCCAAAATCCGCACTGGCTGGGACGACGATACCATCGTTGCACGCGAAGTCGGCCACATCGTCGAGAGCGAAGGCGCACAGGCACTCGCCATTCACGGTCGCACTAAAATGCAAGGCTACAGCGGCGACGCTAATTGGCCACTGATTGCCGAAGTAGCGGCAGAGCTCACGATCCCCGTCATCGGCAATGGCAACATCCGCAGCGCCCACGATGTAATTCGCATCCGCGAACAAACCAACTGCGCCGGCTTGATGATCGGCCGCGCCGCACTGGGCTACCCGTGGATCTTTCGCGACATTAAACATTACCTCGAGCACGGCGTGGTGCCTGAACCTCCGACAGTCGCTGAACGCTGGCAAACCATCCTCGACTATACGAGCAGGCTTATGGCCCGGCCTTTTCGTCAACAAAAGCACACTGATCTACGGTGGATGCGGCCCAAACTAATCGCGCTGACCAAGAGCATGAAAAGCTCACGGCAGATCCGCGGCGCACTCGGCCACGTCATACTGTTTGAAGACCTCGAACGCGTCGCCGCCGAGCACATCGCACAATTCGGCACAGATATTAATATTGGTGAACAAACCTCCGCCAGCAGCCGGTCTTAGTGAACAAAATCCTCTTTCTCTGCATGGGCAACATCTGCCGCTCTCCGGCAGGTCACTGTGTCTTCCAACATCTAGTCGACCAAGCCGGACTCGCCGATCAATTCGAAATTGAGTCTGCTGGCACCATCGGCTTTCACGTCGGCTCATCGCCCGACGAACGCATGCAGCACTGCATGCGTACACGCAATATCCCGATCATCGGCCATTCGCGTCAACTTCAGTCAAGCGATCTTGAAGCCTACGATCTGATTCTGGCGATGGACAACGACAACCTGATCGATGCGCGCGCCCTCGATCCCTCTGGTAACCTGCATCACAAAGTCCAACTCTTCTGTGATTATTGCACCGCTCATCGCCAAACCGAAGTACCTGATCCGTATTACGGCGGTGACCAAGGCTTCGAACACGTACTCGACCTAATCGAAGATGGCTGTGCGAATTTGCTTAAAAAGTTGAGTGCCGATCAATAAGCCGCGCGTAGCCACCATTTGCGCTGCTGCCGAATCGCTTGACAGGCTCGCAAAGCACTGGAAGATCTATTTTTTTAACACCACAAATACTTATGGCATCTCCTACAGACGTTCGCAAAGGCAAGGTTCTCAACTACCAGGGCACTCCGCACCTGGTTCTCGACGTGCAGCACCGCACACAAGGCCGCCAGGCTGGCTTCATGCAAGTCACCATGCGCAACCTGAGTTCTGGATCTAGTACCAACACCAAGATCCGCACCACGGACTCCGTGGAGATTATGCACACCGATATGGTCAAGCTTGAGTACAGCTACGTCGATGGCGACGGCTACCACTTCATGGATCCCGAAACCTTCGAAGACATTATCCTTGATACCTCTTTAGTCGAAGACTCAAAGGAGTTCCTCGTCGAAACACAGGTGTACAGCATTCTTCACGTCAACGACAAGCCGATCCAAATCGAGCTACCTGCCTCGATCGAAATGAAGGTCATCGAATCCGCCGAAGGCATTAAAGGCGACACCGCCAGCAACGTGCAAAAGCCAGCTACACTCGAAACTGGCCTCGTCGTGCAAGTGCCCCTGTTCGTCAAAGAAGGCGACGTGCTCAAGATCAGCACCTCTGAGAAGTCCTACATGGGCCGCGCGTAGGCGCCCCAACTCGACACATTTTTTAAACAAAAAACGGCGGACGCTTTGCGTGTCCGCCGTTTTTTTGTGCATCAATCTTATGCTGGCCTCCTTCGTGAGATGGGCTGCATCAGACTTAGCCAACACTCCCCCGTCTACGACGAAAGCCACACATTAGTGAATCGAAGTCACTGCCCAAGGGATCGTTTCACCAGCACGATACGGCACCACATCACCATAGCTTTCTGGCACAAGCATGCCAACTTTCTCCAGCTTCACGGTTTTCGATAGGGGCGTAAAATTATGAATGCGCTGGGCATTGCCACTGACAAATGCCTGCAAATTACCCAACGCACCGTGCTCCTCAAACAGCTCGACCAGTGTTGGCAAACAAACCGGCGCCGTGAAGAGCCCTGCCGCACAGCCGCAGCACTCCTTCTTGGAGATTGGGTGTGGCGCGGAATCGCTGCCAAACATCAATTTAGGATGAGCTTGCAAAGCGGCCGCTAACAACGCGTCGCGATCCTCCGGACGCTTGGCAATGGGCTTACAGAACAGGTGCGGCTGCAACATACCGCCCGCCACATCGTTCAGCGTAATGATCAAATGGTGCAATGTGACCGTGGCATGTAGATTCTCATAACGATCCAGCATCTCGACCGAGTCGCGCGTCGTAATATGCTCCATCGTGATCTTCAGCTTCGGAAACTTCTGGGCGAGATACTCATAACTGGCGAGAAACTCCTTCTCACGATCCATCACGAAGCCATGCGTCTCGCCGTGGATCATCAACGGAATCCCCATTTCTTCCATTAATTTGAACGTGCCCTCGACTGCACTGAGCTCTTTAACGCCTGCTTCGCTATTGGTGGTCGCGCCTGCTGGATAGAGTTTGATGCCGAAGATGTGCTCTCGCGCGGCGGCTAGCTCGGCCTCACTGTAGTTGCGAAAAAACAACATCATCAACGGGTCAAAGACCGTGTCGCCCTTAGCCACATTGATCTGATCACGATACACCTGCAGGCGTTCCAAATTATCAACTGGCGGCACCAGATTGGGCATAATGATCGCTCCGGAAAAATGCTCCGCGCTGAGCGGCGTCACGCGCTCCATCATTGCCCCCTCGCGGAGGTGCAAGTGCATATCAAGTGGTGAATCAAAAACAAATTCCATACCAGCACGCTACGCCGTCCCACCCTCAGCTGCAAAGCATAAAGATACCGAGAGGGTGAAAAAATCATCTCTAACATTCGAACCATTCAATCGCAGGAGTAAACCCACTCGCTACAACTTTAGCTATTATTCGTAGCACTGTTTATGCCAGCAGTCATTCAAGCAGAAATACCAGAGTCACACCCTCTGCTCTTAACAGCGGAAGGATGCCGTTTGTCATTTATTTTTCCAAGATACTGCACATCAACTCGACCGCTTGCGCGCGATGGCTGAGCTGGCTCTTCACCGCATCACCGAGTTGCGCGAAGCTTTCATTATAGCCATTCGGAATAAAGATCGGGTCATAACCGAAGCCGCCGTCGCCATGGACTTCGGTATCGATGCGACCTTCGCAACATCCATCGTAATGCGTGATGTAGCCATCGTGGTCGATCACGCACAACACGCAACGAAAGCGTGCAGTGCGCTCGACCTTCGGCACATCCTTCAATGCGTCGAGCAGTTTCACTACATTGTCTTTGTCGCTCGCGTCGGTGCCTGCGTAACGTGCAGAATTGATCCCTGGTACACCGTCGAGTGCATCCACCTCAAGACCGGAGTCGTCAGCCATCACCCAAGCATCTGCAGGCGCCAGCTTGCGCAGTGCTTCGGCTTTGATTTGCGCATTCGCGGCAAAGGTCGAACCATCCTCATCCACAGCTGGCATGCCGCCACAGTTTTTTGCAGAAACCACGTCGAATTGTAGCTCCTTGAGTAATAGTTCGAATTCTTCGACTTTGTGAGCGTTGCCGGTGGCGATGATGAGAGAATGTTGAGTCATAAAAAAGTGAGTGTTGTTGATGGTGATTAAAAACTGCCACGGGTGAGAATGTCTTCTCCTAAAATAGCGTGGCGTACATTGTTGAGCTGCAGCGCGTCGCGCATCGATTGCGTGTCGCGCGCACTACCGATACCCGGTGTCGCGCAATCGCTCATAAACTTCGGCGCTTGATAGATAAATGCATAGTCGACCAGCTGCCGCTCAAGCAAACTGGAGGCCAGCGCAGGTCCTGTCTCGACATAGACGCCGTAGATTTCTTCCTCTGCACAACGTATGCGAAAAGCCTCCCAGTCTAAATGTCCATCGACTTCTGGCAATTCCCAGACGCTCACGCCGTGGGCAGTGAGTTGACCGCGCAGATCAACATCCGCTGCCGGGCCACACAGCACAATCGTGCACCCCTTGTGCGCGTCCCTATAAAGCTGCGGCCAGCGCGTTTCGCGTACAGTGCGCAAACTCCGATCAAACACAAAACGCCGCGGACACCAGGTCGACTCGCCAATCCGGCTCGTCAGGCTCGGATCATCGCGCAGCACCGTATTCGCTCCCACAGCGATCGCGGGGAAATAGCGCCGCCAACGCATCACATCCACCCGTGCCGCCTCCCCCGTCACCCATTGCGAGTGCCCCGAAGCCGCCGCGAATTTACCGTCTAATGTGAGCGCCATCTTCGCCGCAATCAACGGACGATGGCTCACAATCCAATGGTTGAAAATTAAATTCAGATCGGTACAATCCTGCGCCAGCTGCCCTTCGATCACATCGACTCCCGCTGCGCGTAAGAGCGCTAGCCCTTGTCCGGCATGCTCAGGGTTCGGATCGACTGCGCCCACGACCACGTTCCGCAGGCCCGATTCAATAATCGCAGTCGTGCAAGCGCCGGTACGACCACAAGTGCTGCAAGGCTCTAAAGTCACATAAATCGTCGCACCTTGGGCCGGCTTGCGTCCCAGCGATTGCAGTGCTTCGATCTCAGCGTGCGGTTGCCCCGACGCATGATGCCAGCCTTCAGCCACGATCTGCCCCTGCTCGACGATCACCGCGCCGACCATAGGGTTCGGGTGCGTTTGCCCCCACGCTCGCTGCGCTAATTTAAGCGCATGCGCCATAAAGGCTTGGTGAGGCTGGTCAGCTGAACTCATGCGCGTACAAATGGATTACCGCCTTTTTCTTGGGCGACCGAGGTATTTGGGCCATGCCCAGGATAAATAACCGTCGCATCCGGCAGCGTATAAACCTGTGTTTTGATCGATTGCTCGAGCACTGAAAAGTCGCCGCCCGGTAAATCGTAACGCCCGACGCTCCCAGCAAAAATCACATCGCCAACGATCGCCGCCTGTGTGCTAGCCACATAGACTAAGATATTCCCAGCGCAATGGCCGGGCACGTGACGGATCTCCAACTGGTCACCTAGTAGATCGAGCGTATCGCCCGCTTTGATCCAGTGGTCAATCGGCACAGGCAACAACTCCAGCCCTGGAATCGCATAGCTCGCCATTTTCGAAGGCGCCGCAAACATTTCAGTGTCGGCCAGATGCCCATAAGTCGGAATCCCTGCTGCGGCAAATTTGTGGCCATCTAAAATATGATCCCAGTGTCCGTGTGTTAAAATCAGCGCCACAATCTGGCAGTCATGCTGCTGCGCAACTTGCATCGCCCAATCGTAGGCCTCAGCGGGTGCATCGACAATCGCACACTCCTTGCGTGACGGTTCAATCAGGGCAAACGCATTGGTGCCGATCGGAGGCAATTCTTGGGATTCAATAATCATGTGCACTTGACGATGCAGCGCATGCGCTGGGTTTCAACCAAGAAGACAGCACTTTCGGTGCGTTTATCCATTGCCTGCAACACAGATCGAGCCCAGACGAGCAGCCTGACCTAGCAATCGAAAATGACACGCACGGACGAATTGCTTGGCTACGCTCAGGGCTTTCGCCACCAGCCTGCGGCTGTCCGTTCCACTGCGCTGCACAAACCCTCGACTCGGGTTCGCATCTCATCACTATTACCTAATTGGGCTGCGCCCAATGGCGGAGAGGGAGGGATTCGAA
>Ga0209302_10000241_pt1 | contig 33776 bp, 43 predicted proteins | sample ArcOceMetagenome_2_FD_187445 | JGI IMG/M metagenome (GOLD analysis project Ga0209302, IMG submission 187445) | Marine eukaryotic phytoplankton communities from Arctic Ocean - Arctic Ocean ARC135M Metagenome (SPAdes) (version 2) | ecosystem: Environmental > Aquatic > Marine > Oceanic | place... | reverse complement strand
AAGGGAACAAGCCAAGCAAGCAAAAGTTCAGGTAATGGAACAAGCCAAGCAGGCAAAGGTTCAAGCAAGGGAACAAGCCAAGCAGGCAAAGGTTCAAGAAAGGGAACAAGCCAAGCAAGCACAGGTTCAAGCAAAAGAACAAGTCAAACTGGCAAAGGTTCAAGCAAGGGAACAAGCCAAGCAGGCAAAGGTTCAAGAAAGGGAACAATCCATGCAGGCAAAAAGAGTCACATAATCTTCAAATGTGTATATTATCATTCATTGCCTATATTTATCGTGTAATATTTTAAGAAAATACTTATTTTTTCTATGGAAGGTTGTATTTTGAAACACACTTACCATATCGTAAATATTCACCTATATATTTCTTCACTATTACCATCTAGATACGAAACCGGTTCAAATTTGTATAAAAATGGTATTTCGTTTTTTTTTACATATTCTGGCGGTCCAAATGGACCATCTGTTTTAGTATACCAATTGTCAAAACCTATATTATCTACTTGTTGTGCCTGATATCTTACCCAACGTAATGTACTATTCTCAAACTTTGGCATATCTTTATATTTTTCTTCGTAATTATGCATTACTATCTTATGTTTTCGATAAAATAATACGTTAAATATACTTTTCTCGCATATTTTTTTAGGCATAATAAATATTATAGAGTAATAATATTTATATTTGTTATTATGTTATTATACATGACAATTCTCTCTTCTATAAAAATGTATAGGAATCTTAGTATCATTTGTTATTTACGTTTTTAGTTCCTTTTGAAAAAAGGACATATCATATTCATTTTACATTCGTAGAGAGATTCACTCAAAAATTCAACATAAATATTATTCTATATTTGTATACAATGAAATTTATTATCATTCCATATACCATTACACCTTTCGTTTGTGGTAGTATTGGATATCTATATGGATACATGCATAATATACATAAACACCAAGGATTGGGAAATATTAGACATACTAGTAAAGAATTCACCATCTTATATGGTATTATTGGAACAATCATCGGGGGCATTATTGGCTTTACCTACAAAGCAATTACATTTCAAACATAATGTATATTAATATTAATATGTATACCGAATTCACCATCTTTAATCTACGACTTTTTGGTATTACATCACCATAACCAACGGCAGAAGTTGTTACCAATACAAAATAAAACCTTTCAAAAAATACCCCCATCCATTCATTTGTTGTCAATTCTGGCTTCCTTCCTAATAACTCGTCTTCAATTTTTATCAATCCACTAAACTCATTGTTTGAAAAAAATGTCAATAAAAAACTATATGATAAAATTAAAGTTAATAATACCATTGTCTTTTTCTTTGTAACTATCTTAGTTATATGTTTCATTAAAAATGCTAACAACAACATCTTATATATTAGCACAATAAATTTTTTTGTCGTAATATATCTACAATTCACAACTTATATTACATGATCCTGTATTTTTCAAACTATACTTTATTTGTAATCCTAATCCATAACGCGCAATCAATGCTAATTTTTCATTATCCTTTTCGTCACTATATATTTCATTCATCTTTTTTTCTGCATCGTTAAACACACCAGTAAATGCGTCACATATCGATTCATTATTTTCTACTTTCTTATACTCTTCTACTACTTCCTTATTTATTTCATTTTCTAATTTATGCAACGCACGCTCTAATTCTTCTAGATGTCCTTCGATACACGACAAAGAATAATTTATGTTACCATCTTCAAAATATAGTAGTCCGTCTTCTCCTATTTCATCCTTTACATCTTCCATAAAGTCCTCTTTATTTTCGTAACAAGTTTTACAATATTCGTCATCCGTATCTACATAACAATTGCAACCATGCCATGCATATTCACGTCTGGCTTCTACATTTAGTAACTCACCTATATCCCCCGAACCCTGTATACCAAACCAAAATTTTCCATTTATATCGCCTGAATAAAAACGTCCCATTGTCTTCTCGTATATGTTGTATATAATTCGTGGGTTTTTATTCAATTTTTTTTTACATATACATCTACTAAATCGGACAAGGAAAGTTTTGTTTGATTTTCTATATCCATAAGCCTACATTTTCTAGTAAACATTTCATATGCTTTGCGATCTCTATTTATTTGGACCCTATTTATGTTTATCTTATCATCTGAACTGCTACTTGATTTACTCGATTTTTCTATGAATGGTACACAATTCGAAATGTCTTTAGAATCATCAGATTCATATGAATCGGAAGAAATATTATACGATGTATATGATATTTCACTTACGGTATCACTTGTAAAATAATTAGCTGAATTTAACCGCCTTGTATTGATTATAGTATTATTCGTATTCAACGTATCTATTGGTTCCAATATAGTAAACAAAAATATACACACAATATATTTTTAATTTTTAACATATAGATATTAGACGTCTAATATCTATATTATAATGAACTCGATTGAAATAAACTACCTATTCGATTATGAAAATATAGCAAATAAACAAGAAAAATGGCGACTAAAACAGTTTCATATCTTTTATGGATCCGGAAGACCCATTTTTAATATCAACCCAGATACAGAACATTTACGAACTCATAGTCATCCTACATATATCAAGGATGTAAATAAACGTATATATATAGCAAAATAATCATCCTAGTGCATTTTTTTCAGTGCTCTTTTTTTAGTTTTACCACCATAAAAACGCATTTTTTGAACGCATATATTATTTTTTTCATCACACTCTGGCTTATCTAATGTACAATCACTATCAGACATGCACTCTGCAAATACAACGCGCTTTTTTGTTTTCTTTTGGCCACCACATTTTACACGTACTTTCGCACGATTACGCGTTTTTTTCTTATTTTGTTTCCCTCGTTTTTTTGTCTGCACATTTCGTTTGTTTTTTTTATATCCTTTCTTTTTTCCTCCATTCAGATCTTCCCCATTTAATATCATAATGCCTTCTTGTATCGTATTCTCATATTCATTTACAACATCATCCATATTCATACCCGACGGATTAAATATTTGTTCAAATTCTTCATCTGTTAAATCATATTCCTTTACATTCATATTTAATGCAAATTCGGTATTGTCTTGGTCTGAAGGTTTCACTACTATCGACTGCTTAGTCATTTGACTGTCCATTAGAATTTCTTTCTTACTTGGTTCATTCATTTCTACCATTTCTCCCAATTCTGTCACAGGTTCTCTATCTAATAACATTTTTCCACCCTTTAATACGCTTCCTCTATACGTACTTTCATTTATAACACGTATACGCTCCATTAACCCTGGATATTTTACATTTATCTTTTCTGTCATTTTTCCTTGAAAGTCTACGATTCTTTCATGTAGATGATTATAATTATCATTCAATCTTCCTTCACTTTCTAAAAATCTTACTAACCAACTGTAACTATTCCAAGTATAAGCGTTCTCACCTGTTTGAGGTTGCTTTTCTTGAGAAATTACGTGTAATTTTGCATAGGGACTACTATAGTCATTTACGTGTTTATTCTTAAACGCCATTCCATAATCTATTATTAAACATCTTCCTGAATAATTATCCTCTAAACTACTATACTTATATTCTGTATTAATTAATATGTTTTCACTATGGTAATCTCCATGCATATACCCAACATCATATAACCGTAATAATTCGTATATCGCTAGGTATCTATAAAATATTTTTTGCGATATTATATCGGTCCCCTTTAAAGCGTCTCCTAAGGTTCTATATTTTTCAGCAAACGACATTGCTATTACACCTAATTTCATATCACTATGGATCATATACAACTTTTTCATTCTCTCTAAAAATAATTTATTTTCATCATTTGGCATTTGTAACATCATTGTAGTCAACATGTTTTTAGCACGACTTCGTTTATCACTATTATTTAATACATTTGAATAAACAATCGGTGGACAAACTGCCTCTAAATTTGTATTTGTTTTTTTGTAAACATCACTTTGGATTCTTACTTCATTTGAAAAATCTTTACTTGAAGTAGCACCCATCTCCAATATATCTCTTATATTATTATGCACTTCATCATTATACGTATCATTATTCTTAATATCATCGAAAATTGGTACCAACTTCACAAACAAATGATTACATTTAATCGTGTCTTCTGTATTATTCAACGACAATATATTATATTTTGAATCTGAAGTATCGTTTATCCTTACACTATACCCTATTCCATACACCCCTCTATTAAAATATTTTACACTTGATAATTTCATATAATCCATCATTTTTTTGGTATCCGTAGTTATATCGCCGTCATCTACAAATATCGACATATATATATATATATATTACCTATATATTTATCAAAAATAAATATATAAACCATTGCTTTTTAAGATATACTATACACATGCACGAAACATTACAGTCCTATAAATGTTGCGTTTATAAAAATGCATCTATATACCCTTGCTACAATCAGTCTACAACTGAAATTGAACATGTTACAATCCCGGATCACCTCACATTTTACAAAAAATTTTTACTGACCGCGTATTTATTTCCTAGTACACGAGCAAATATACAAAATGATGACGATGTTATACAACTTGTTGTTGATTATGGAAACAATACATGCGAATTCATATCTCACCAAGAATCAATTGAAGAAGATAATATGACCGAATTTGTATGTTTTGATAAATTTACTGAAAAATCTGCAGATGACTACATGGAAGAAACCGGACTCTCTTACCAACTATATGATTGGGGTACAATTAAATATGGAAATTGGTTAGAATAACACAATAGACTCACATACATATGAAACCATATATTTATTCTTAGTGTATGTAATTTAGCGAATAGCCATGAGTTTATGCTTCACATCAACAGTTAAGTGCGTCGCTTGACATATCTTCTTGACTATTTTATTCTTTTCTTTTTCATCTGTTTCAATATATTTAAGACAGTTCAACGCCATATCATGATAATCCATGTGTGTACGGTCAGACTCTTTCCCTTCTAAATACTGTTCACGCCACAATTTTACATTGTTTCGCTGTTTCACTGCTAATTTTACGGCACTCTTTTGCATAATTTCATTATTGTCGTCTTTTACCCATTCATTATTATCTCTCACGTATAGAGTTTTTCGGCTCGGATCTGTACAATGGATCGGACGTTCGTAAATAGACATGTCGTCTAGACCCTTGATAACCATATTCGATATGCTTTCTGACAGACCATACTTCCTAGTATTATCTAGTTCTTTGTGTGTTATCGGTAACGATTCGATAAAATCAGATATGTTCATGGCATTTTGACAATGTTCATTCAAAAACATATTCACATTAAAATTATTCGTTTTGTTGTGACTATTTGACATTGTATTATTAGTCGTATTCCCGATTTGAGGCATCAAATCCAATAATTGTTTATGCTGGGTTTCTGCATGTGCTTGTATTAGAGTATGCACTTGTGCTTGTACTTGTGCTTGTGCTTGTGCTTGTTCTTGCGCTTGTGCATGTGCTTGTGCTTGTGCTTGCATTTGTGCTTGTGCTTGTGCTTGTGCTTGTGCTTGTGCATGTGCATGTGCTTGCACTTGTTGTTCAAACAACATATTTCGCATATCCTTATTTTCAGCAACAAGCGTGAATATTAATTCTTTCATGTCGGGCATATCCTCTTCTTTTTTCTCTACAATAGATGTAGTATCAGGGTCATTACTAATTGTAACCACATTGGTTTCATTTGTGTAGGCGCATTTTTTTTCATGCTTCCATAGACCAGAAATCGTAACATATTGCTTATTACACTTACTACATATATGGTCAGTATAATTTATAGCATTTTTTATATTTCCATTATTTCCATTTTTTTCCAGTTTTTTCCTAAGATGTTTTGCCGTTAATAAATGTATATTATAATTACTTTTTTTAATACATATAAATGAGCATTTTTTACACTCGTATGTTTTGGCATTTTTTGGCATTTTATTGATTTCCATTTTTATATTATGGAAATATATTAAATGCCTAAATATAACCGAATTCAATTGGCTATATTTCCCAAAAAAAGTATGGTAACAAATCAAAATTTCTAAAAAAGCAAATGAGAGCATTATGCTCTAAACGTGTTTTTCATTAGTTTTCTATTCTATTTTGAGATTTCAAAAAAGACACACAGGGTTTCCTTGTGTTGCGTTTTTCAAAATGGAAAATAGAATTAAAAAATCAGAACTTTACCTACATAAGCACTTTTATGTAAGTAGTATTATTTACATAAAAATCATAAATTCTCTACATGATGTAGTGGATCCATAAAAATGAAATCTTCAAATGGGGCGGCGGGTATATCGTTTTGTATAAGATAATATGATCGATGTATACTTATCATACGCCGCACCACATACACGCACCCATTTCTTCTGAACACTCAATACATATAACTGGCAATAAGTACAAATATCCAAATGGATTTGATATATGTCTCGGATTCGAGTAACCAAACACGCGTTTCTTTTTACATAGTTTACAGTTACGCCGCCCAGGGGATAAAGGTGTCTCTTTCAGGTATTGCTTATGCCTAGAACATATTTTTTCATTATGTCTACATTTTTTCTTATTGCTTATAGTAGTTTCGACTATATCCATATTATTATCTTCACTTGTATAACCATCGTTTTCTTCTTCCATGTTATTTACTCTACACAAATTTGTATTAGTATCATCATCAACTTTAATTTCCCAAAAAAGTTGATCTTATATGATATAACTATCCTATATCATATAACTAATATATTCATAAGAATGACAACATATACACACGAATCACTTGTAACGGACAGTGTCCTTGATTGTATTAAGGAACGCGGTGCCCAAGATTTTAAAAATATACAAAAAGAAAGAACAAGCACACGGTGCCAATCATTTGCCTTTGGAGATCTAGGTAGTTTTGGAGAAGAACTAGCGCTTTACATGTATCCAAATTCTATTGGATCAGGTAGTAAAGGAGGGTGTGCATTTGACAACAAGGAAGTCGATATGAATATGGAAACTAACAAGGCACGGGAAGTCAAATGTGTCAGCCTTGATGGCTCAAAGGAATGCATTAGTGATATATGTAAGGGACGCAAACGCAAGGCACCACGATTTCAATTAACTTGCACATATTGTGGTGAATCTAATTTCAAGCTTAGACATGATAGTCGTTGTGGTATTTCGGCAAAGGCGCACATGGATTATCATGCTATATTATCTGACTATATCTTAATTCCATGTAAATATGATCCTGTAACGGATACAATCAACTATAGAGCATATCGCATTGATCCGAATAATGTGTATTTTCATAACTATGTTCAAACTCAACATAATGACGGTAAGGGCGATACATGCAATCTATTGCCTTTTACCTATGATTTCCATTTATCAGGACCAGTTCTCCTATTCGATATTTCCGTTTCTCAATCAGGAGATGTTGTAGTCCACTCTTTTGATATGAATAACCAACAGGTTGTTCCCATTCCCCTCTATAATGAAAACACAAATACTACTATTTTCACACCCAAGATATTGGCGGATTATAGCGATGGTATCACTGTAGAAATGTTTAAAATAATGGACGGTGTATCGACTACAGTGAAAATATTAATAAATTCAGAATTAAAAATAAATCACACGGAAAGGAACGCGGCGTAACGGTACGACGTTAATATTCCAATGGAATTGGGGGGGGGGGGTGGTAAAAAGAAAAAAGAAACAAAAAATAATATATTGTACATATTATTTTTTGTCGATAATGTAGAAATGAATTCGACATTTTTACTATTTGGTAAAATGTTATACATAAAGGAAATGAAAAAGAATGACCTACGCCATTACTATTACAATGTAATGCGTTTGTTGTCTGACGATGATAAAATTATTGTTCATAACATGATTCATAGTATGGATTATTCATCACATATAGACAATCTGCATATATTTTACATAGTGGAAGATATAGATGCATATATCGTGGTTGGTATAGGAAAAGTCGCTATAAAAAAATATTCTAGTACCACATGTGTATTCGGAAATATTCAATATCTAATGTTTCATACAGATTATTTGAGTGTAGAACTACGCGAAAAGTTGCTAGAGTACATACGGTTTGATTGTCTATTTAAGAAAAAGTTTGTAAGGTTACTAGATGATAGTAGTTGATTCAAATGTCGCTATTACTTTTGTTTTTGTTGGCAACATAAATTATTATCGACATATTTTTCATCAAGTTCGCATCCGTAAAAGTTTCGGTTTAGGTCTTTTGCGACTAGACCGGTCATTCCACTACCCATGAATATGTCCAATACATTGTCTTCTTCGTCTGTGCTACATTCGATAATTCGTTTTATTAGAGCATATGGCTTTTGAGTAGGATGATACTTTTTATATGTTCTGTCGTAGAAATTTATATCATTCCATACATCGGTCAATTTACTAGGTAAATTGAATTTATAAACATAATCGCTGTAGTTAATATCAAATGTGCCGAACAATTCTTGCAACTTATTCCAATCCTCTAATGTTGGATATTGTATATTTTTTTGACGCTTTCCAGCAATTGTCGACCATGTACCCCCTCCATTTATCGCCTTGCCTAAATGTTTGTTTATATCGGACGACGATGTTTTTGATTCTGCTTGTTTGTTTTGTAAGTAATTTTTTATAAAGGGGCGGGCTTCCTTATGAAAATAGACAATATATTCGGTTGCAGTAGGAAACATCTTTAATTTCTTACTGGTTCGACCTGCCACACTTTTCAACCCTTTATCTATGACAATATGTTGTCGATACGTAAACCCATATTTTTCTATAATTGGAATAATGAAACTCAATTGATAAGCATATCCAAAAATCCACATACTACACGAATGCTTTGAGACTCGTTCCAGTTGTGCCATAAAACTTTCTATCCAATGTAAATAGTCTTCCAATGATTTCCATTGTTTATCCCAGGTTTCATTCACTACATTAAAATACGGTGGATCTAATACAATACAGTCCATCGTTTTATCCTCCATTTTCTTTAAATACGTAATACAATCTTCTTGATAGATAGTATTGGAGGATACATTTTCATTTGTATGATTCATCATTATATGTGATATGATATATTGCCAAGTATATATTCAACTTTATTCAATATACAATTGTGGTGCATTTTTTTCAGTGCGTTTTTTTCAGTTACATTTTAGTCAATTTCAGAGTAAATATCCTTTTCCAATTCTATACACGTATTATCTATGGTCTGGACCGATACGATTTCAATGTTTTTTGGGATGACATTTCTATCAATAACATGTGCAAATTCATCTAGTATATGCAATTTATAAATACATGTAGTATTATCTATAACGCATTTTCCGGTCCACCGTTCTAATGGGAGTATTTCATTTAATGATCGAATGCGTCCACTGGTTCCTCTGTATTTATTGTCGCGCTTTCCAGGTCTACCAGATGGGCATTTCATTCTCCATTCACATGATAAACAGTTTATATGGCCATGAAACCCAGATAACATTGCACATATTTCCCACGCTCCACCTTTTCCATGTGTTGCTCGTGCACCACCACATATTTCTTCGTTATGTTGCCGTAAACGTCTTATCGGATTATTTGTTGAACCGTTATACGTACAATTTTTATACTGATCTAATTTATTTCGTAATATATAACAATACCACATAGAATATATTGTTATACGTATATAATTTTACTTTTTCATTATAACGAGATAAAAAGCAATCCCATCATAGAGAAAAATAATCCTAGATATTGATATATCGATAAAGTTTCTTTGAAAACAACCACACTCATGATAGTAACTAATATAATCGTACTTATTTGCCATATCACATTTGCTACTGCTAAACTTCCTATATTAATTAGTGTCAGGCGGTATATATAGGCAACAACTGCAAATAGCAATGCACTTATGTAATATTTATAAAAGTGGGCTGGGTGCGTACTTTGTTTCAGAAAAAACTGAGCACTTGTTTCTGTAACTACCAATAGTATCACTAACAACATTGTATGTAGAGCGTCGTACATTATTATATATTACCTTCGAAAATATAATAATGTAATTGAAATTCCTTCTCTTACTCCTGTTCCTGCTTCTCTTTATGTTCCTGCTCCTCTTTCTGTTTCTCCGCCTTGCGTCTATCTTTCTCGTCGTAGTCTTTTATCGTTTCTAAAAATTCTTCGTCTGTTCTACATTTTTCTAGTAAAAATGACGCCATCATCATATTGTTCTTCAAGAAACTATTTTTCTTAGCAATTTGTTCCATCTCCTCCATCAACTTTAAACTCTGTTTTAATAACATATCTGAAGTTGTCTTTAACATAATAATCGTTGTTACTCGCTCCTCGTCTCCTGATGGAATATTCAAATCTCCAATATGTTTTATTAAATTCTTTAAATTAGTTATCTCACGCTGGTATGTTTCTGACACACGAGGACGTAACATCTCATCCAATGTTTCGTCATCGGTTACTTCTACTTGTGGTGGTATTTGTGATTGCCTTTGCTTTAGTGGACGAGTCGTCTTCTCAATCACTTCATTTGTATCTACATCAGTTACTTCAACATCTACATTCGTCTTATTAAAATACATATTCACATTGTACGACTTTTCTGTATTATCGTTACCATTTGTTGACGACTCTTGAGAGACATTACATTTCTTTTGGTGTTTATCTAGGGTTATCCTACTTTTATATTCTTTATCACACGTGGGACATGTATAGGTTGCCTTGCTCATTTACATCTTTATAGTGTGATGTTTTTAAGTATATTCTGTATATGAAACACATTATATAGATAAGTTTTTGTTTTTTGTTTTTTGTTTTTTGTCCCATTTTTTTTTATTTGTTAATATTATGTTCCATCGAAACATTGGTGGTGGAGTTTCACGAATAATAAATACATATTACAAACACGATCATACCATATTAGGTATCGTAAATTCATCATTATATTCGACATACTCAATATTAGAAAATATAACAAGGAATACCAAGACAAAAGATATTTATATTCCTAAGACGAAAAATCAAGAACGATACTTGCGACAATTACAAAATCCCAAATACAAATTAGTTATTGGTTGTGGTACTAGTGGTGTAGGAAAAACTTGTTTGGCTACATATGCTGCGATTGATGCACTTAATAACCAGATCGTAAACAAAATTATTATTACCAGACCACCTATTATAATAGATAATAATTACTCCGATTCTTTAGAAGATGTTTTTGAAATGTCTAGCAAACCAATACTAGATGTATTTAGTGAATGTTATAGTGAAACTGAAATTAAGAGAATGATTACGAAAAACATAATCGAATATATACCTATTGAACGCATGAATGGTCGTACATTTAATAATGTGTATATTATTGCAGATGAAATGCAATCATCTACACCAAAACAATTATTAATATTGCTTACACGTATGGGAGAAAATAGTAAAATCGCGGTTAATGGTAATAATCTACATGTTATGCAAGATAATACAGATATAAACGGATTAGATGATTTATTAAATCGTTTGAATATGAATCATGGTTATCACATAGAAGAATCTGTAGATGAAGGTATCAGTATTGTGTATTTTGATCACGATGATATCCAGCGAAGTAAACTAGTTAAATCTATATTATCATTATACAAAATATAGTGAACCTGAACAATCTAATGACAATTTACTAGGATAATGAAAGTTACCAATTAATCCACCATATTCACTAGCAATTTTGTTTTGTGATACATCGATTATTGTAATACCACTGCTATCACTATTATAATAATTACCCTTCCATATTTCATTGGTCTCTGGTAAATCAGGTATGGTTTTATAACGAGGATTCATTAAATTCGCACCCTTAGTAACGTCTATTAATGATTGATAATTAGTTACACTACCCAAGCAACAACTACCATTTGTTGATACATTTATATCGCCAACATAGGTTCCTCTATTTTGACCTAATGTACTTTTTTTATAATATACTCCACCATTCTTCGCTAAATCCCGTGTAGCACAATATATATTCTTTTGTTTCCGTTTTTGTATGTAATCACTCCCGCTGTTATTTTCTTTTATCGTGCGAAATGTTCTCAAGTTATTCATTTATATTATAGGATTATTATTTATTATTGTTGATAATGTATATATGAGCAATTTTTTTAAAAAAAAATCAATTGTAAATACTAATAATTTAGTAATATCATCAAGTGTTCCTATTGACGGTATTGTAAATATAGATAATGAATTAGAACCGACACCTACTTGCAAAACATCTACTATTGTTGGACAACGTGGGCCTCGTGGATTACAGGGAGAACAAGGTACTATCGGACCAAAAGGAGATCAAGGTTCTGTCGGATTACAAGGGACACAAGGTGCAATAGGATCAGACGGAGCACAAGGTGCAGTAGGATCAGCAGGACCAGTAGGATCAGCAGGACCAGTAGGACCAAAAGGGGACCAAGGTGCAGTCGGATCAGACGGAGCACAAGGTGCAGTAGGATCAGCAGGACCAGTAGGACCAACAGGGGACCAAGGTGCAGTAGGACCAAAAGGAGACCAAGGTGCAGTAGGACCAAAAGGAGACCAAGGTGCAGTAGGACCAACAGGAGACCAAGGAGCACAAGGAGACCAAGGTGTAGTAGGACCAAAAGGAGACCAAGGTGCAGTAGGACCAAAAGGAGACCAAGGTGCAGTAGGACCAACAGGAGACCAAGGAGCACAAGGAGACCAAGGAGCACAAGGAGACCAAGGTGCACAAGGAGACCAAGGTGCACAAGGAGACCAAGGTGTAGTAGGACCAAAAGGAGACCAAGGTGCAGTAGGACCAAAAGGAGACCAAGGTGCAGTAGGACCAAAAGGAGCACAAGGAGACCAAGGTGTAGTAGGACCAAAAGGAGCACAAGGAGACCAAGGTGCAGTAGGAGCACAAGGTGCAGTAGGACCAATAGGACCAACTGGAGCACAAGGTATAGTAGGTCCAGCAGGTTCAGACGGTTCTGATGCAAATGGTATTCCAGTAGGAGGAATTATTATGTGGAGTGGTTCGGTTACTGAAATCCCACATTATTATATATTATGTGATGGAACATTCGGAAGCCCTGATTTACGCAGTCGTTTTATTATGGGATACGACAATAGAACTGGTGATGCGGTTGGTTCTAGTGGAGGTAGTTTCAAGATTAGCGCGGATAATTTGCCGGAACATGTTCATAGTTATGATGATCACATGCGTGACGAACAATCATCGTTGTTTGGTGGATTCTATCAACAAAAACACACCGATACAGATATTACCACTAGTGTTCAGAAAACAAAATCTACTTTGCTATCGGATGGTAATAATAATGTTACAAATTCTGATTATAAACAACCATATTGTGTGTTAGCATTTCTTATGAAAATAGCAACTGAATTACCATTACCACCAGATAACATAGCGTTTCCATTTTAAATCTTCAAGGGTTTAATACTGATATAATATAGTCGCAATTAGAGAAAATGACCAATCAGCACCATTTAAATTGACAGTATATCCTTTATCATCCACTAATCGCACACGCATTCGTTCAATATCAACTGGACCAAAATAGGTTCGCTGATTTAACTGTAATGTGCTACCATCTTCGATAATTTGTTGACCGATTACAGCACCATTTTTATCAATCGGAATTAGTCCTAATACATCTGTCGTGGTCGGAGTACTTAATCTGTTTCGCGTAGTTGCCTTTCTACTTTGTGTGATCTCATTCAATGTATACAATTGTGCCTGACTTAATCGTCTCGGTGCGCTTTGTATATAGGAAACCGGTTTTATTAGAGTATTACACGATAAATCGGCATTCCAATAAGAAGGCAACTTTAATGTGCGGTTTAATGAATTAATACCTACCAATCCTTTATTTAAATGATTCTGATTGAAATCATCTATAACCAACAAGAAATATTTTGGACCATATGTATCTACTAATGATTCTGATACTAATGTATTATTACCAATTGGTGTAGATGTGTTTGGTACATTATATACCATGACTATCTCATTAGTTGATGTGTCTAATTGTCCCCTGAATCCTAATACCCATCCTAAATTACTATTGATTTTGCTATTTTGATTACATCCTCCATCACATACTAATCCACCATTCGGGTCATAAAACGTCATAGAAATATCAGTGGACGAATTGTTAGTAAACGTGGATTTTCCATTTCGTGTATTGTATGAGATATCTATTCCTGAAAAGTCAACTGTAAGATGATTTTGGATTTCGTTAATTAATTCAGTAGGACTATAATTTCCGTCTTCTATAATCACAGAAGAACTGTCTATAAAAAAACAATTATTTCCTTTTTGCGAGTCAATTACATACCATGAATAAGGTATTTGTATGGAATATAATTTGAGACTCGTTGTTTTAAATAGTGGATCGGTCAAATCAAATGTAAAATCTGTACTACACGATGGTGAACCAGTATTCGTTGTGAATGGGAAAATGTTTTCTCTATACTGACTGTCTATATTGACTAGACGCGTATTAATATTTTTTAAATTAGGGTTTATTGTTCCTTGTGCAACAGGTAAATTATATGTTTGATTCACACCCAATTGCTGTTGTTTCATGACCATTTTACTATTCGCACCGTCATTGTCAAATACTTCTACTTTATGTGTCCGGTCGGTAACCTTGTCAGATTGTACCTTGCTAGATTGTGTTAGATGCTCATTTTGATACCAATTTCCAAGTTGTGTTGTTTCATCGTGTTGCTCATTATATTCTTCTGTATCGTCGTCGTCTAATTCTTCAAGTAACTTATTTTGAACTTCCGTAAAAAAATAGGCTAAATCATTATCGTTTTCTTGCGAAAAACGTGTAATTAAAGGACGTGTTGCTTCCATAACATCATCTTCATTTACGTCTTCTACAGATGATAAGTCCAATAAATCCAATAAATCTTCTCTCGTATAATTATCTATATCGGTATCTATTTTATTTGAAGCCATAATTATATTACTTTACGATAATAAATTTATACTATTTACGTTGGTATTTGTTATACCGCTATTTACATTGGTATTTGTTATACCGCTATTTACATTGGTCTGTTGTATAGTATATTTTTTCACAATGGCTTTTAATTCCTTCACATAGTCAATTGCGGTTTCACCATGTAAAATCCAATTCGGCAATTGTGTTATGCCTTGGCCTCGCTTACTATGACGCGCACCTTTAAATAATTGCTTTTCTAATGATTCTATCAAACGTATTTCATTGGCATCTACTATTGTGTTCTTAGAAACATAATATTTGCCTTTGTATATATTTCGGTTGTAATCACGTTCATTATAAATTCTATAATATTTATCTACTATCGACTCATTTATAATTAATCCAATACCTTCAATTGAATTCGTATCATTATTCATCTCTAATACAAATATGTTGCATGATGTAGGTATTGTATCTCTTATTTTTCGAGGTGTTCCATATATACATCCTTCACAATTTGTTATTTGACGGTATAATTGATTTTCTAATAAGGTTACCTTATTGAAACGTGTGCAAGCAACTGTAAACATTTTAATTAATAGTTTATTTGATAATTCTGATAAATAATATTGTATATGTATTACTGTAAATATATTTCAACTTTTGTAGTAAATCTTCAAATGGGTATGTATGTATGGGCAATCTATCCCTAATAACAATGATATGTTTAGTTTTATAAAATATAATATGTGTTAAAAATAATAATACACATTATGAACTGGATAAACAATTATATATACAAACATATATATAATTATATACTTATCGTAATCTACATAAGTATATTCTGTTCTTTGTTTTCTATTATAGGTCTTGCTACTAGTATTTTATTTAGTTATTATTTTATTCGTCTTTTTAATATAAAATATCGACGAAGTGGCAATCTATATGATTATAATAAAACAACACATGAAGTATTGAATAAATATGGTAATTATCCGGTGTCAAATGTCTATTTAGTGAAAAAACGTATGCATAAAATATTTGACGTTCTACTAGACTTATTGTCTAGGTATCGATGGACAACGTATAACAAAGAACCGTTTTATCATGTTTCCGTATTAGTTGAAATTACACTTCCTAATAAAATGAAAAAAAATATACTCATTGAAAAAAATGAAGGTGTTTATATACTGCCTTATTATCAAATTGACGATGATCATGAAATGATCCATATTGCGCAGTATGATGGGGTAGGAAACAAAATAACAAATAGTAGCATTAAATCAAATAAGATCAAAGAATCCGCTACAACTTGTAAAAGTAAAATATTGACTATTACAGATATCATGAAGCGCACTAGAAAACGAATGGGTGACCCTTACTTTTTTAACTGGGATATGAATAAGAATAATTGTCAGTATTTTGTTATTCATATATTAAAATCGTTAAAAATTTATACAAAACAACACAAACAGTTTATCTACCAATCATTTCGACCAGCTTTTAGTGGTCTAAACAAATATGTTATCGCAAAGATTGTTGATATGAGATCATTTATCTATAAATTATGGTAAACCGATTGCTTGCCTACTAGCCATATTTATTCTACGAAGAAGGAATATTTAATTTTATGGAATCTCTCTATGAATTGTTTTTCATCATTTGATAACTCAAAGAACTGATACATTAATTCGTTCATTTCGGTTAGAGTTGGAGGGGTTATATAGAATTGACCGATGAGAGAAAAGTCTGGCAAATATTCAAAGACATATTTTTCTAAGTATCTCATCCGATATCTTGTAGTTTCGTATAAAAAAAGTATTAATGTTGTTGATAGACATAATTGTAACATTTTTAATTCAGCGATTGATTTATTGACAATTATATAATTATCACGATTCGAAATACCATATATACCATCTTGGTCTAAGTAAGGAAACCCATACATTTTATGACCTAATACTAGTTTTGGTATACCATGATAATTCAATGGTATTGGGGAATATTTTATACTCAATTCAGGTTTTTTTTGCTTGTTTAAAAGACAAGAATGTATACACGGATACTGCGTTAATGATGTTTTATTATCGGTAAACGTAAGATGATTATTACACGGCATGTTTGTTTTGATAATTTTTAACTCGCTATAACAGTTCCTTTTATTTACTATTTTTTTTACAATAGAAGCGAATTTCAAAGGTATTGGAATATTTTTATATAATGGAAAATCAACATAGTCCTGTTCAATTGTATCATATAACGTTATTGTATTTGTATTTGTATTTGTATTTGTATTTGTATTTGTATTTGTATTTGTATTTGTATTTGTATTTGTATTTGTATTTTCTAATAAAAAATAACATATGGGTGTTTGTGCTGATTTGCAAAACAATTTACTACTTTCTGACGCATCTAAACAATGCAATTTTGTTATGTTATATTGTAATAATAAATCATATATGCCATATTTGTCTGGTTTTAACCAAATAGAGGGTATTAATATGCACATTAATCCATTCTGTTCAAGTATTGAAATGTTTTTATGTACGAAATCACGCCATATCGTACGTCCGTCGTTTTTTTTAGATTTCTTAGTATTTGTAGGAACCTTCGCAATTCCATCAATATTGTACGGCGGATTTCCTATGATAATATTTGGTCTAATAAACGCGACAGGGTCTAGTTCTAAATAATCATTCTCATAAATATTCGCATTTTCGCCAAAAATACTTCTCAATGACGTCGTATTTTCAGGGTTGATTTCAACCATATACAGCATATTTTCTATAATATGTTTTTTTCTCGCTTCGTTATTTGGAATACATGTTGTTAAACTTTCATACAATATATAATACAAGCAAATCATATAATTGCCGTGACCAGCACCTGCATCTAACCACTTATTATGTTTGTTTTGAAATATTCGTTTTGGTATAATAGAAAGCATCTTAAATATAAATGAAAATGGTGTGTTTACCTCGCCATATTGTTCCTTATTTTTCTTATTACCTTGTAAGTGTTGGTCATATATATTTTCTAAACTTGGTATTGTAAATCGATTGTCTGAGAAATCAATTGTACATATCGACATACAATTGATTTACATTTATTTATTGTGCTTTAACGGCTTTTTCACCGTTTTTTTGTTTTACTAGTCCGACGTTTATTATCTAATTGAGTTTTCCTAATCGTTTTTTTTATGGATTTTCTCATACGTTTGTGTTTGTTGGCCTCCATTCCACTATGTGCAGAATTTGTCAATTGTATCATATTTCTCGTAATAATATCCTCATTGTCTATTAATTTCTTTATGATATTGTTAAAGAATGGTCTAAAATGTGCCTCACGTTTGATATCCTCTATTGAAAACCACTTTATCTGCATTTTTTCTAATAATCCATTATGAGGTGCATTTTTTACCTTTGGTAAATATTTTATAAAAAATTCATAATTATTATTATAGTATAATGGCAATTTATCATCATAATCTATTTTAAACAAATGACTAGTATAGGTCTTGTATTTCAAATGAAGAACTTTATTTTGTATCATTTGTAATTTGATGGCATTTTCACATCCTAAAAAACCGTTTAATTCTTCGCACCCTTCTCGTGCAGCAGTATCAAACATTGATTCATGCTTTTCATGACCTCCTCCAAAGTCTGCCCACCCAGGTGTATCATCTAATTCATTTTCTAGACCGAACAAAAAATATAATTTATCATTTCTTATTGCTACAGGAAGTATTCCACCACCCATTTTTGATATATATATATATTCGTATATAAAAATTTAAATTATCAATGGTGTAAATTTTAATGTATTCACTAAATGGGTTTAAAAATATAAATAGTCTGATTAGTATTATGACTGGTGTTGAAAGAGTAAATACGACGAGTTTGAAATATCGCATTCTAACAAACCAACTAGGTTATTATAATGCCCAAACAAGTGAAGAAAAACGCGCCATTGCGAGAATTATTCAAGAACGTAAAGAAAATTATAGAAATAGTGGTAAACATTATAATTATTTGGTGAAAATGCATAATCGCCAAAGAAACAATTATGATAAAGCGAGAACACCAATGCACGAGAGAAACTATCTATACGAGGAGTATATCTAGAATGATTCGCACACAATAAATAGTAAAATGAAAAAATATAAAATAATATTTTATATTTTTTGTAACATATATGCTTTTGAAGGAGTATTTTATTGTAATGTATTTCTTATTTTTTGTAATTTACATTCTAATATTACGTTGCGTTCTACTAGAACGCCTATAACTATTCTTAATAGTGTTCAATTCCTCTGTAACTTCTTTTGAAATTTCATCTCGAATTTCATTTCTTATATGAAATCGAACTTCTCTATCTTTTTTTTGTTGGACAGTCTTTTTCATTGCGCATCTTGTTTGGTAACGAAAATCTCTAGTAGAAGTAACTGTTAACCCACTCATAATAATTAATATAAGTAATGTATCTTTATGTTATTTACAATAACCTTTTTATGCGTCATAAGTTAGTCGTATATACACTCAAATGATAAGGCACACGACCAATCCATATTATTTAAATTAATGATTCTACCAAATTCATCGTATAATGTAATTTTCAACTTTTGTATATTTACAGGTCCAAAATAACTACGCGATCTAGCATATTCGGTCGTTAATGAATCACCACCACTACTGTGATATATTCCATTCTGTAATGCAATTGCTGATAAATTTAATCTAGCCAATATATTTTTATTATTGATTGAATCTGTATATGCAGATACGTAATAATTATTCACATTATTGTTATAATCATCTACCGCGACAAATATATATCGTGGTCCGGTAATATAACAAATACCTTCGGAAAATATACCTTGGTTACTAGTCGAAACCGAATAAGATTGCAAACGATATCCTAACATCCAACCTAATCTCATAGGTAGTGGCAAGTTTTCATTATAACAGATTACTCCGGACGAATCAACACCAAACTCTATTTTATAAGGTATTGATGGGTAAAATCCACCTGACGTATCCTGCATAAATAAACTTCGTCCACTTGTTCGGTCAACTGTATATTTCAGGTTAAACGACGGATCATACAATGGCGTCGCTTCAATTGCTGCATTAATTGCATCTTCTATCGGTGTGGCTTTTGTCTTGTCAAAATAACTAACTTCGTAGTTTCCATCAGAAATGCTTATCAATTGACTACTTAAATACTCACCATTTGATAAATCATATTGTATTAAAAATGAATTATTTTCTTTCTCAGAACTAATAGCATAATAAGATAATGGTAATTCAACAGATGCTAGACTCATTTTGATAACATTTTTAAATTCGTAAGGGATTGATATATTTAAATCACTTGCGGACGAAGAATAATAATTCGGACGAAATTTCGAATCAATATTTAAGGCTTTTTCAATGGTGTTGTACTTAATTGGGTTTATTATCCCAGGTGGAGCACCACCGTTATCACCTACATTGAGCCCTCGAGGGGCCTTTACATCAAATGTGTTTGGTCTTGATGGATGGGTTATTAAAAAATGACCATTTGATTCTCTCGTTTCATTTTTTAATTCAGTAAATTGAGTGGGTAATTTATTATTCGTACGTTCTACGCCATTTTTCATAGATTCTACTAAATATACTGATACGGAGTTCAAAAAATTAGATACATTCTGACGCTCATCTTGTCCAATATTAGAATCACTAAGGACTTTACTACATAATTGTTGTTTGTTGGTGTTGACATCATCAACATTGTATGGATAGGACAATGCTAATATATCTTCCAATTCCATAATTGTATAATTGGTTATATTGAAATCTTTATTGTCCATTATATAAAATCACTAGTTTTTTTTATATCATGATAACGTATTTATTGTTTTTATTTCGAATCGCACATTTGTAGATATTTTCAAACAATGTATAACTACTTGTATGTGAAAATACAAATAGTTATACATTATTGTCATTCCGAATTATAAAAATTCATCTATTAAATATGTTAGACATATAATTTATTTTTTTGAACGTCAGCCGCGGCGAACACCAGAACCTGATGCATTTGTATTCATTAACATCTCCATGTTAAAACGGATACTATTTAAATCGGATTGTACACGAGTATTATTGACACTTGTAAACGGGTGCTTCTTCAAAGTTTGAGGTGTCGTTTTATTATTATGACGTCTTGCAAAACATTGATTCATATCAAATCCCATTATATATATACTAATATATAATGAAACGATCACCACAAAATTGGATATAAAATTAAAATCTGCTACAATTATACAATTATACAAAACATAAACAACCTCCTGGTTTGCTCGAATAAGCAATGCCATATTTCCTTGTTTTATTCCCTTCTACAGCAACTAATCCTGTATTATTTTGTGTTCTAAGTGACGATTTACCTTTCAAACGTGCTAAATAACGAGCATAACTACCATGTTTAATATCTACACCGGTTCCTACTGCGCTCTGAGATCCAGGACGATTTCGCGTAATAGAACTTCTTGTAGAATTACCACGAGTAGGAACATTTCGTTTTACTACTCCAGCAACGGCTCTATCACTATACTGATTCCAATTCACATTAGCATGCGCTAAGGAAGGTTTTGTATACACGTTTAATGACCCAATATTCATTGTATATTCGGAGGCAGATACACGAACCGTATTCCATATTCTTTTTTGTCTTATTTCATCATTACAACCAGAACAAAATACATTACTACAAGATTTGCATTGTATTATATTAAATGTATATCCTGTATTACAACTACAATCTGACGACGACATTATTATATACTACTACGAAAATAAAAATATTTCAATCTTCAAGGGTATTTCAATGGTGTAATTAACCGAATATTCAGTTGTTTTTGGATAACGGTTAACCTCGTAATAAAATTGATAATTATTGCATAGTTAACCTTTATAAACAGTATTATATCAAAACAACACAGCATGAGCGCTAAACATATTATATGTTGTAAATTTTGTAGCAAAATTTATAAAAAACAATGTTTCTATGAAAAACACGTGATATTATGTGAAAGGATACATGATATCAAAACATTAAAAGACGATGATAATTTACCGACTCCGTCCGTTCGTGAACTATTTAAAATGATTAACGTTTTAACAGATAAATATAACTCTGTACAAAGTGAACTTCAACGAATTAAAAATCATATGCATATTCGTAATAAAAAAATAGACATATTATCGTGGTTAAATTCTAGTTGCAAAACAAACGAAGAATTCTTTTCGATTATAGAGAACTTTAAAATACAGCGTTACCAATTAGAATATTTATTTGATAATACTTATATTGAAGGTGTGTTACAAATAATTGTTGAGTTATTTACAAAATTGAGTGCAAGCGATGATAGTAATAGTACTTCACTTAAATCTTTTCAACAAAAAAAAGGCATACTTTATATATATCATGATAACGAATGGTCTGAAATCACGAAAGAACAGTTCACTACTGTTATTAGCAAAATTAATAAGGAAATCTTACTCGATTTTAATGCATGGCGGATAGAAAATGAAAGTAAATTAAATAGCGATGATTTCCAGTCTTCCTTCAATAAAAATATTGATAAAGTATTAGGTGATAAACTAGACTTTCCAACACGTGTTACAAAAATCAAAAATAAATTATACCAAGCAATATGCGAACCTTTCAAAAATATAGTAGAATTCGAAATTGAATAAATTGTCTGTGTCTGTATACAATAAATCTTCAAGGGCGTAAATAAATAAATGCTAAAAGTTATAACATTTTTTCTCTCCAAAATATAAGTACCATACCGAATGAAAACAAGAACTAACAAACTACGACCACGTTATACGAAAAAAAATATGAAAGGTGGACTTATAAATATTTTTTCTAAAAATATAACTAATATAGAAGAAATCAAAGATTGTGACTTTTCTAAAAAATCAACACCTAGACTATGGAATATAGCAGAAGGTATGAAAAATTATCCCAAATATCGCGATGCGTACAATTATTTTTTTGCGGATTTAGATAAAACAAAATGTGATAAATTGAATCAAATTAGACAAGAATGGATCACGTACAAACAATCACAAGGAAATAAAAGCGAATTAGAATATATAGATGGTCCACAATTAATCACTCACAAAATACAATCTAGTATTCTACCTTCTGTTAGCAATACACGTTATGTATCTTTTTTGTTACGCAGTTTTTGTAAAGATACTGATAAGACTGATGATTATTGTATGCAAATATTAGGATATGACGAACTTTCTAATATAGAACATATTAATTCATTGCCCGACTACGGAAGTGAACGCGAAGTAATATATACAATCAATGAAAGTGATAAAGAATATATACAAAATCATTCTTGTCTACAAGCAATACAAAATTTAGAAGTACTTATGAAGCAATTAGAATCAGATAAATCTACACTTACTGTGGCTAAATGGGGAAAATCGTGCCAAAATATGAAAGAGACATGTAACATTTCGGCATGCAATGACATGGTTGGAATACAGCAAAAAAAGAAGGAATTACAGCAACAACAATTTAATACAGAACTGGAATTTAATTCTAATGAAAGTCCTGAAAGGCCTGAGACTGTAGGTGGCAGAAAGAGCAGAAAGAGTAGAAAGAGTAGAAAGAGTAGAAAGAGCAGAAAGAGTAGAAAGAGTAGAAAGAGTAGAAAGAGTAGAAAATAAAACATTGTCCACAAAGTTATACCGGTAATGCAGTCGCATTATTTCAATATTCAAATAATATATAGTATGATAGAGTGTAATATATATTATGTAACCGATAGTTTGGCGTATACACCTTTGAAGATTTATACCTAGTCATGTTGCAGTATATTATATTTCTCTTTGAATGTATCTAGTGTCATAATTGGTATATTTTTTTGACGCGCAGATTCGGTCTTTCCAGTACCTTCACCTTCCTTCGAAATAAGCACCATAAATGTATTTTTACTAACCGCGCTGGTTTCTTTTACACCAATATTTTTCAATTCCCGACTTAATAATTTGTTACGAAATCCAGTAACCACTATATGTTTACCATACAATATATTTGATGTATCAATTGTTTCTTTTGAACTTGTCTTTGTTGCTGTATCTGTATATTCTTCTACTTTTGTCTGCAATTTGGCGGTTTCTATGAAATGCATAAAATCCGGAATGTGTTTTACAAATTTTTCTGCAGTTTTCTTTTCAATACCACGTATTTCTACTACCTTTTTTATTTTTTCATCATTCGTTTCTAAAGATGTTATGATATTTGGATATTTGGCCATGATCGGCTCCATTTTTCGCTCACCAATTCCACGCCCAAATATATTCGATGCTGCCATTATTTTTACCAGCGACGAATCGTGTATTTGTTTATGTATCGAGGTATGTATTTTATCTGCCATCTTTTCTTTGAACCCATCTACATCTAAAAAATCGGATTTATTCATGCCAATTATTTTTGCGACACTATCATAACCTGCGTTTATTATTTTTTTTACATTTCCTTCACCTAATCCATCCACTTCAATACCTTTAAAAAATCCAACTATGTTTTTCTCCTTTACCGTTTCATCTTGCTCCAGATTTTCAATAATAATATCTATATGCGTCTCGTTCCATTTATAGGAGACAGTTGGCATTTGTGCCTTTTCTGCTGGTACTACTACATCCATTATATGAGGAATGACATCACCACTTCGTATTAACTTTACAATAGCACCTATGCCGATTTTGTTATCTTCTACAAAAGCTGCATTAAATGCAGTTGCATACTCTATTTTAGCACCACCTAATGTAACCGATTCTACTTGTATGCGGGGTTTTAAATACCCATCTTTACTCGGTGTCCATATAACATCTACTACTTTTACTTCTGCAATTTGATCAGACAATACCATTTTAAAAGCAAATCCATGATCTGGATTCTTCTTTGTTCTTGTGTATTTTTTATTATTTACTACAATAACACCATCAATTGCGTATTCATAATTTTCACGCCAATCTACTAGCAATGTCGACAAGTATTCATTTGTAATATCTGTTACTGTGTCGTTGATTACCGTAATTAACTGACCTGTCGTTTGTTTCTCATTCATATACAACATTTGTTCGCTTGGATTTAATTCAGGGGTTATTACTTCATAGGCTACAAAGTCAACATCCGCTACTTTTGCAGAATCTATTTTTTTCTGATTGACAATTCCTGCAACCATATTACGCGCGTTAGCAAATGTATTACTATATTTTTCTATGAACGTGGATTTTTTCATGATTAATTCGCCACGTATCGTAATATTTTCTACTTTTGGTAGCAATAAATGTGGTATTAAGTGACTAATATCTTGACCAACTGTACCATTTCCACGAGTATATAATTTTAATTCATTATTTTCGGTTGAATATAATGCACTAATTCCGTCTAATTTTGCCGACAATACATAATCACCTGAATATTTCTGTTTCCATTTTTGTAAACTATTGGTGTTCGGTTTTATTTTATCCATTGAAGGCATATTATAAGGAAGAGATACCTTGTTTTTTTCTACTGGAGCACCTATCTCTTGCAGTGCTTTGTTTTTTGGATATTTATTTTCTACATACTCTTTTACTATATCAAATTCGTTGTCGGTCATTAATTCATTTTCATTATAATAGGCTTTCGATGCTTCTAATATTATTTGTGATAACTCCTTTTCCGTCATGGAATGTAATGCGCTAATACCATTTGTTTTTAACAACTCTATATTTGTTTTATAATTCGTTAGAGTCTTCTTTCGTTTTAGTGTTTTATTTTTCGTTTCTTTTATTAATGGATTCATTATAATATCCTTTACAATTGTCTTTATATTATCTTGAGTGTCTTTCATATTCATATCATCATCTGATTTTGCAATAGACGTAGAGAGAGATATTCTTTTAGGATATATAGGTGATATAACTGTCAGTTTTCTTGTTTGATTTTTTGATTCTGATAATAGTGCCTTTTTTACAGTGCTCTTTTTTTTGCTTGCATTATTACCATTTGATGGTGGTGGCATTTGTGATGGTGGTGGCATTTGTGATGTATTCTCTTTCTCACAATAGCCATACGTTTTTAAAGTATTTCGTTCAGATACAGATGTAGCACATATATCCCCCTTTTCTGTTTCAAAACACTTATTGTGTTCTTTCCACTTATAATTAAAAGGTATTATACATTTTCCTGCCTTTGCATTTTTATTCTTTTCTATTTTTCCATATTTATTTATGACTATACCCTTCATATTTATATAATAAGTAAATATTTATATTATAAGTAATTAAGAAGTCATATATTATAAATATTTACTTATTATATATGACTTCTTATTTGAAAAATATGGGGGAATCCACCACTATATTTAACGGTCAAGTTATGGATGATACAAAATGGAATGTTGAATATGACGGAGACCAGCTAGATATGTCCGTTCGAAAAAATAATATAAAAATGCACATGACACTTTCTAATGAAGATATAAACCAATTATTACGTGTGCCTCCATCAGAGGATACAATAGATGAACGATTACGAAAATATTTGTATAATAATACAAACGTTAAACCTATAACGATATGTAATCATAAAAAGAATGACAAATATGTCAAAGTAAAAACCGTTAAAAATAAGTCCAAAAAGACATCTAAACGTGCATCTAAAAAGACATCTAAACGTGCATCTAAAAAGACATCTAAACATGCATCTAAAAAGAATTTGCACGCGAAAGAGATTACACCGGATTATCTAAAAACCATATATTAACTTTGAATTGTGACACGGTATTTATCCAGCGATTATACCAAACCCGTGTTTTAAAAACGTATTTGACATATTATTACGATATAATATCTCAAAGAAAATTGAAATTTTTATACAATGGGTATTATAATATAAGTTACGATAGGTATATTATAATCAAATATATTAGCAAGTATGGCAAATGTCCCACCCACCTATTTGGCGGATCTAAACCCACATGAACGCGATTCTCGCATTACTTTTGACGAAGGACCACACATATATACGATTGATGGGGATTCAAATTATACGAGTGTTACTACCTGGAATCATTGTCATTTTGAACAGTTTGACGCAGACCGCATTATTAGAGGTATGATGAATGGAAAAAACTGGAAACCTGGCAATAAATATTATGAGATGACACCCGATGAAATTAAACAATCATGGGATAAAAACCGCGATGAGGCTGCTAGTGCAGGAACAAAAATGCATTATGATATTGAATGCTTTTACAATAATATGGACGTCAAGAATGATAGTATTGAATACGAATACTTTAAACGATTTGTTCATGATTTTCCGGAATTGAATGCTCGCCCATATAGGACAGAATGGATGATATATCACGAAGAATTACGTTTGGCCGGGTCTATAGATATGATTTATGAAAACCCAGATGGAACATTATGTATTTATGATTGGAAACGTAGTAAAGAAATTACAAAAACGAACGGCTGGAACAAATGGGGTAACAAGGATTGTATTGAACATTTACCAGATTCAAATTATTGGCATTATTGCTTACAATTAAATACATATAAGGCCATTATTCAAGAAAAATATGGGAAGAAAGTAGGCGATTTATATTTGATATGTCTTCATCCAAATAATAAAAATAATTCTTATCAGCGTATCAAAGTCGCTGATCTACAAGAAGAAGTGCAAGAATTATTTGCATTACGTAGAACATCATTGTATTGTCATAATAAAATAGCAGATATCAAATAATTACTTAAAAATAATTCGATTGATACAATAAATACAATATTTTATGTATAATAGTATTTATTACTACAGTAACATGAATGCTATTTTTTCTTATGATTTTCATAACAATAGTTCATCTATGAACGAACAATGTGAAATACGTTCTTTTACACAGGATAATACAGATATTGATGTTTATATGTTACTATTTTGTTACTTATTATCATGTTACATGGCTACGTTTTACATGTATAAATATGGCGTGTTTAACGTTGATGTTGATGATGATACTGATGTATCTGTAAAAAATATTGAAACATATGAGGACATGTATTACGATTCTTTTAATAGTTTAGAATCACGGGATTTAGATGATACGCAAATTCAAAATATGATAAATAATATAATTTGGGAAAATACACCTAACGGCTATGTAATCATGTATTACGACTCTAAAAACGAATCATTTTCTTATTATTGCAACAATAAGAATATATCATACCAATATTTAGAAACAGTTGCTAGAAAATACGCAATTACGTATAATTGCAAACAGTTATTAGTTGATATGAAAATACAAATAAAATATGAAAAGGATAGAATTCAAAAACAATGCGAAATTGCAAAAGGAGTCGAACAAAGAAGAGTGACTACTAATTCTAATGCGACTACCAATTCTAATGCGACTATTAATTCTAATGCGACTACTAATAGTAATAAGAATAATCAAGATATATTTGCTTCACTTAAAAATTATAAGACGAAACCCATATCTAAAACAAACCACATTTTAGAAAACAAAATTGTTATTGAACTTGCAAACAGATTTTCTTATCGTGGCGCGGTTCATACATTTGACATATTAAACAAACATGCATACAAAAAACTAAACGATAAGGGTATTCAGAAAATGGACTATCATTCATTTAAACAACACCAACAATCTATGAAATAAATATTTTATTCTATACATAAAAAAACTATATATAGAATATATACATATATGAAAGATTCTTCTTATCAATCAATTATAAAATATATTTCAAATCATAAACATTTGATGTTGAGACCGGAAATGCCGATTGTTATTGTACTCATGGTTGTTAGTAATATTATGGAAGGATTATCGGTGCAATCATATAATATTCCATATAAATTATTTCATAAACAAATTGGTGGCAAGGATAATGGTTCTAAAATAGTTAACAATAAAAATAACAAACTTATTGAGGAATACTCTAATCATTTAGCAAACACATTTATGAAGGCAAGTATTGATACAAAAAAAATGGCCAACAAAATCACGGATCAATATAGCAATAAAACGTCATCATCTACACATAACGTTATGAATGGGGGTGGATTAATTGGTGATAGCATGTCTGCAATATCATCTATTGTTGGAAAAACATTACACACAGCTCTTTCAGAAACTGAAACTCAATTAGGTTTTACTAGAAAAAACGAAATTGAAAAGATTGACCTATTAACTAAAATATTAAATATATCGTCAAAAGATCCTGCTATGAAAGAAGCTATTAAAAAACTCGCCGATGCTGGTGCAGACTCCTTCGTAATAATTCTAAAAGATATTGAACCAGAAATAATAAAGGTTTCTAATCAGATTCGTGAAACTATTACAAAAACTGCTGACAAAAGCATACGAGGTGTTGTTAGTTCAGGACTTTCGATCGCCCAAGCGGCGGTTGCCGAAGTTCCCGTAGTTGGAGGCGTTGTTGATTTATTAATAGCAGCCGGAAAAAGTTTTAATAATTTAATGGCTGTTGTTTTAACACTTACTGAAAACAGTGGCAAAGTCGCAATTAGTTCTGCTGATACAATTGTTAAAGCCAAGGAGGCCTTTATGAAAGGTGAAGAAAAATTATCGGCTGGTATATCATCATTTAAAGACGCAATTACGGGAGTTGTTGGCAAATTAGGTGATCTTGAAACGAGTGTATCAAATGAGGTTACGAACTCTAAACCTGCTAATCTTAATAAATCGATCATGAAAGGTGGAAAACGAATCAATAACTCATTACACCAATTTTATAATTCTAATTCAAAGCATACCAAATCATATAAAAATCATACCAAAACATATAAAAATCATACCAAAACATATAAAAATCGTAAGCATCCTAATAGAAATATACGTCATAAAAAAACTACAATAAAACATAAACGTAACCGTAACCGTAAACAATAACGAGCTTATATAAATAATTAATTTGATATAAAGAACTTTATATTATCTATATATGACAGATTCTTATTTTAATATAATAGTATTTCTTATATGCTTTTCGGCTGCATTGATATGTATATTGTTGATATTAAGAGTATTGTTTTCACAACTGTGTTGTTTAAACAATCGGGATGATAGTATTGATAATATCAATGACGTATTTAATCCACAATATTATCATAGTGATGGTGATGGTCATAGTGATGGTGATGGTGATGGTGATGGTGATGGTGATGGTCATAGTGATGGTAAAAAAACGATTATTCAAATATAAGTATCATTTATTATACTATAAATTTCTTCATGTTTTTGAGTTTTCATACCATTTTATAAATCCAATACTTTTTTGTAAATTAAATGAGGTTCCCAAATGATCCTTTGCTATATTGTAGGTAATACGTTCCATTTCACTTAAAACGGTTATGTATTCGGATTCGTAGGCATCCATACATTTTTCGTTCATATTCTGCTTTATTTCACACGATACAGAGTTTTCTGCTAATTCTTTCCTAATAATCTTTTTTTTTACTATCTTCTTTTTCTTCTTGTCACCAGTTGTCGGGTTTTCTACTATAGCATTGGTTGCATTTTTAGATGACATAATTATAAATAATCTATTTATAATTCTATGTAAATGAAACGAATAATCAATTTTATTCATGTTCCTAATTATCACGTTTGAATATCCGTTTTTGTCTTCGCTTATAATTCTGTTATATAACATATTAAATCACCATAAGGCTTTACATGCGAATTATTCATTATTTTAGTTATTGATGTATCAATTGTATAATTGTTATTCAGTAAAAAATCAAATAATTCTGGTATTTCATCTACACATAATAATTCGTTATTGTTACTATTATACCCACAATCATTTATTTTTGTTATTGCAAATATACATGATTTTTGCGGACATGATTGATTCATTCCTTGAAATGGTGACAGTTTATTGTTTCGCAATCTTCTTGTTAGTTTATTTAATTCTCCTTCTGGGGGGGTGTTTATTACTATAACTTTTGTATAACATTGATTTATACTATCATAATACGGTATACTTGACAATGAATATATTTTCATTTTTATATATTATAGTCAAGTATTTTGTTTTTTATATAACTAATAATATAAAATTGAACTTTTGAATACTTATCTATATATTTTACATTATTGTTATCAATTATATTTGCATTATGACTGCTAATCTTCAATCTGCTTCATCTGTATCTTTACCGGTTCATCGATTTACTTTTACAACTGAATTTAATAATGAATTATTATCATTCTCTAAAATACATCAACATGATGATAGACATACCTATAAGGACGCATGGAAACGTTGGATCGAAAACAATGCAGTGCTTATTGTTTCTGAATCTCATTCTTTGAAAAATAATGGTTTTCATGGAGATATTATGGAGAAAATGTTTAAAAGTGGACGCTATTATTTTCGCAATAAAACACATACGTCTCAATCAACATCTACGTCTAGGCGTAAGTATATTTCGTTAGATATTGATGTTATTAGTGCAATGGACCTACATATAGAGAAGTATTGTACTGGTACTACTACTGGTACCAATACTGGTACCAATACAGAGAAAGACATTTCCAACAAAGATATTACTACAATTATTAAACCATCTACGGGATTTATTCTATTTATTACTGAACATTCTAATATTTTGATTGAAGACACAAAACGATTAACAGAACATTTATCGAGTCGTGAAATTAATGAAAAATATAAAAAAACATATAAAAATCGGTTCTATTTACACACAAAACGCCTACAAAATATCAATACTACATTGTAGCTAAACTATTTTACGTTTATTAGTCGGTATAATCATTTTTTCTCACATTATTTTCAATTACTTACAATGGTTAGATAGATAAAATATATAAATATTTTATTTTACCTTATGTATGAATCGTGAAAATATCATTGATGAAAATATCATTGATGAAAATATCATTGATGAAGATACTTATGTTGTTCATGAAAATACATTTTCTATAAATAATGCCATTTATATAAGTAACAAAATACACAATATACCTGATTATGATACATATTTTTGTCCGATCATATCTTCTAGTCCACTTGATCAGAATTTTCATAAATATGATTCTAATGTTATTGCACAATGTAACGAAACCACGATTCATAATGAATGTGACATAAGTAATCATTCATGTAAATATAATGCATCAAATATACAATATCAATTAATTACTTACAGTTGTAATTTCCAAGAGTATTTATCTTTATACGAAGTCTACGATAACTCTATATTGGACCCTTCCTTCAATTATATGTCAGTTTATTTTACACTACTAGAATCTATTGAATTATTAAATTCCCATGATATCGTTATTTTCTTATTATCCAATTCATCCTTGAAATTTGATATATTGAATGAATCTGTGTTACTATGTGACTTTACGAACTCGTTGTATATTCCATCAATTCGACAAGATTGTATCTCCATGTATTTTCATAAAGGATTGATAAATGGTGATGGCACTGAGACTGGTATTACAGAACACACATCACTTTGCTTTGATGTTTTTTTTATTTCATATATCCTTTGGGATGAAAACGATAATGACGAAATTACAGAAAAGTTTCTTTGCCAATGTGTAAACCAATTTACTGTATCGCGTACAATATTACACCGCGACTCTATTTATAAATGGGCTGCTTATTTTATTGGATACAATAAACAACTAGTTATTCGATATTTACTTCAATTTGCAAAATCATGGTCTATCTATACAGCAAATTATTACTTTTATTTGCTAAATTATTCATCTGATAATGAACATTTTTTTCAATCTTCCATTTCTACACAATTGGAAGACTATCTACATTGTCACCCCAAAGAAAGAATTACGGAATTTACACAATTCCTTCGTATTGCATGTTAATATTTATTAGACAATCATATAATAATTGATATTATATATAATTATATTATCAATTTATGGTTTTATTATTTTAGAATGGCATAGATAGCTATAGCTATAGTTATGCTTATTTTCTTCCACGAGACTTCTTAGACTTCTTAGACTTCTTAGACTTCTTAGACTTCTTAGACTTATTGGACTTCTTAGACTTGTTGGACTTCTTAGACTTTTTCATTGTTCTTGCGCGGCGTTTCTCTCCGACCACGGTGCTCTTTACACTTGTTGCTACATGTGACACAGCCTTGTATGTTTTCTTAGCAGCTTTAAGTACGTCCTTTAACATGATCGTTACACCCTTCCCTGCTTTTTCTTGCATTTCCTTTCTAGTTTTCTTTACATGTTCTAACCAAGCACTCATATATAATATGTTAATATTTTTATTTTATTACACATTTGAATATTTAAGTCCCCCAAAATATGCTAAAAATAAATCAAAATTGGGGTTTTCATACCGACATAAAGTTTGTTCATCTCCCTCTATCTTTTTGAACGAGTTTTTCTCTTTGTTTTTTTGGATCTTTTGGATTTCTTTGTTCTTCTTTTGGATTTTCGTTTCCCTCCTTTTTTGCACATTCCAATTAAAACATCATTATCAACATAAGAAAGTTTGCTTACTTGAATCGCCACCTCAGCCTGACAGTGATTCGCGCTGACTACATTTCCTCCCAATCGTGTATTTAACGATGC
>Ga0209302_10000238_pt1 | contig 34087 bp, 26 predicted proteins | sample ArcOceMetagenome_2_FD_187445 | JGI IMG/M metagenome (GOLD analysis project Ga0209302, IMG submission 187445) | Marine eukaryotic phytoplankton communities from Arctic Ocean - Arctic Ocean ARC135M Metagenome (SPAdes) (version 2) | ecosystem: Environmental > Aquatic > Marine > Oceanic | place... | reverse complement strand
CGGGACTCGAACCCGCGACCCCCGGCGTGACAGGCCGGTATTCTAACCAACTGAACTACCACTCCGCATATTACTTTCGTAACTAATCGCTTCTGTAAATTTTAAAAGGATTTACAACCTTTTGATTAATTGGCGGAGTGGACGGGACTCGAACCCGCGACCCCCGGCGTGACAGGCCGGTATTCTAACCAACTGAACTACCACTCCACACTTTAATCTCTGCTTTCAACAACAACTCGTTGAATGCGGCGGGAATAATACGGTTAAGATTCGATGCAGTCAACCAGTTTTTTTCATTCATTTGTTCATATGTCTAATTGATGACCAATCAGGCGTTTTTAACAGCAAAACTGGCGAAATAATTCGATATCTTGCCTTTATTTTTTCTTTTTACGTCGAATAAAAACAAACATTACAGCAGCTATTACTATGACTAAAGTATTTCCGCCAACAATATAGATGAGTGTTTCTTTTTCTTTTTGGGCTATTTTAGCTGCTTGCTCTGCTTTTGCTTTAGCTAATTCTTGGACACGTTTTTCTGCTTCTTGTGCTGCAAAGGCAATCGCTTGTGCTTTTTGTTCCGCTAAAGTTAAGTTGCTCTTATCGATATTTAATGCAGAAATATCTTCATTTGCTGTTCTTTCGACGTTAAATGTAAATTCAGACAGCTTAGCTCGAAACTCTCTGCCATTAATAGTATCGCCATATATTCCTGTTTCTATGCGGTGCACACCTGGTTCTGTGTATGCAATTTCGTGACTACGCTTTAAGCCTTTTTCATGTTTTACTGTAAAAGGTTGCACTTGACGATCAGGAAAAGTTACGTTGCCTTGAATTAAAATACTGTCGGCTTTAACGAATGTGTCGTCGATGGTAAATGTGACAACATGTGCGCCATTTATATTCTGTGATGTTGTTACAGATACAGTTACAGGGTTTTTATGTACTACAACGGGCTTTTGTCTCAGCTCTCTTGTAGCCATTGGCATTTTTACAATATAAATAGGCTGCCATTCACCTGGGGCAAAATCTAATTCAAATTCGCCGGTAAATTTTGAATCATTGGCATGTTCATCAAGATCTCTGCCGTCATCACGAAATGACGATAACTTAACGGGTGCAGCACCAAAATTGTCGAATGCTGAATTATTTGTACTGAAAAAGTCAACATCAAGCATAAGTACGTCTTTAAACGAAGGGTTATCAATGGCCATATCACCGTTAAAGAGTCGCCCTGACATTTTTAATGTTTCGCCCTGCAAAATAATTTCTGGCAATGGGGTTACTACTAAGTTTATTTCTGACACAACCATTATTTTACTGTTAGGCTGTACCTCTCCTATAACTTGCCAAGGGCCTATCATAGGAGATTTTATTTTTATCATGTCGAAAGTACTGTCATCAAACCATTGCACTTTATCAACCGGGTAGTTATTAATATTTAATTTGGAGCCGTCTGGTCGAACTAATATTACGGGTTGTGCGCCATTTCGGTGATAAAACAGCAAGGTAACTTCGTCAAGTTGCGCGTCTATACGAAAACGGTTATCAAAATAAGGGATTTGATTGGTCACATTATCGTCTTCGTAATACTCAATTTCTGACGGCATTTCCTGGGCATTGGCATGTAAGCAAAATAATAGGGTAATGCATATCGTAGATGAAATTTTGTTAAGAAATGATTTACAGTAAAAAAAACGCCATACAGCGTTTTTAGTTACAAGATTTGTGATGTTAATGCTACTGCTGAGCGCCTTGGTTGCTTTTGCTTGGTTTACTCTCTTCCTATTTACTCTAGCCATAGTGGCGCAGCCCCTTTGTCTTTGACAATTGCTAAACGGTTTTCGTGCTCAGCTACTTCATCGGCAGTAGCAGCTAAAACCTTTAATTTGGGACGGTCGCTCGTTAATCTTCTAATGGCATTGGCATCGCTACCCTCACCTTCGCCTTGATTTAAGTTGAAAGTAGCCTGTTTACGTGTCATTTCTATATAAACAAACGCTAACAGTTGGGCATCAATTAACGCGCCGTGATAGGTACGATCAACTAATTTATCGACTTTATAAAATCGGGCTAAATAATCTAAGGTTTTAGGCGAGCCAAATTCATCTTTTGAAACTTTCAGTGTATCGGTAATGGTACAAACATCTGCTGTTTTAGGTAAACCCGAGATCATTGAAAACTCGTGATCCATAAAACCAACATCGAACTTGGCGTTATGTATAACTAAACGTGCCCCTTTAATAAATTCTATAAACTCGTGTCCTATTTGTTCAAATCTAGGTTTGTCGCTTAAAAAGTCGTCGGTTAAACCATGAATGTTAATAACTTCTTGGTCCATGACCATTTGCATGCCGTGCGCCATAGGCTTGACATAAACATGGTAGTTTCTACCTGTTAGCTGACGGTTAATCATTTCTACACAACCAATTTCAACTATACGATGCCCTTCGCGCGGGTTAATACCGGTGGTTTCTGTATCAAGTATTATTAACCGCTCGTCTTGTGTGTTTTCTTCAATCAATTTCTAGGCCTTTAGTTTTTCTGTGTTTACGTGTGTTATGTTCAGGGAGTACTTCGGGAAATTCTACAATATTTATTGAAAATCTTTTGCTTTTTATAATATAGACAATAGCTGATATTACCAATAAACAATGCATTAGAAGCCAAAGCAACGACTGTAATTGCCATACCATATAACCTAGTACACCAATCGCTAAATCAAATACTAGGGCTAAAATAAGTAAGGTTTTACATTTTTTCCAACAGGTTTTCACCCATATTGGTGCGTTAGGTCGCCTTAAGCTTAATATAAGTACAACAAATAAACCGATAACACCTGAAGCTAAATTTAAGTAAAACAATGCAGTTTGCGGGTATACCCATTGAATAAACCCAACATTGTCACGCATGTTAGTTACCGACATAATCCAAATAATATAAGCACGTAAAACTAACAATAAAATGGCATATATACCGGGTGCTAATTTTAAACAGTCAAAACTATCAAAATGCTTTGGTAAAAACTTTGCGTAATTTTTTGCGTAATTATTCGCTGACATAAGGCTTTATTTATTAGTTACGCTGATATCAGCTTTTGCATTGTTTGTATTTTTTGAGTGTTTAAGGGCAAACTCTTGCTCAAGACATTGTTGCCCAATGGTGATCGCTTTTACCGCTTTTGAGCGAAACTCTCTGTTGAACAAAGTATAAACAACAAATAAGCTAGCAAAAATAAAAATTAATGGATGGAAAAACCAACATAACGCGGCAATAGAAAAGTAAAAAGCACGTAATCCGTAATTAAAAGCATGTGCAGCTTGGTCTTGCACAGTAGCCATTTGTTCGGCGTACTTGTTTAAATTTTCATTTTCACCGCTATCGTCAAATGGACATGCGCCAATCATGATATTAACAAAACCGTATTGCCTTAAAGACCAAGTAAAATGTAAAAATGCCATAACAAAAATTAACGCCAGCAAGCTTAGTTTTAATTGCACCATGGCGTGGTTAGGCGCATCGGTAAACGGAATTGAGCCAATAACAGATTCGAGTTGCTCAACCTGAGCAAACAAGGTGAGAACACCCGCTAAAATTAACAAGGCTGAAGAAGCAAAAAAAGAAATATTGCGTTCTAAGTTAGCTAGTAATGCGGCTTCTCCGACCCTAATGTCGCGGCCTATAACTTCATACATCCAATGCACTCTATGCTGATGTAAGCAACGAGCAATACAGTTTGTTGTTTTTGCTTTTTTTCGTGCAAAGCCAGTGTACCCTGCCCAGCATATAATAAAACAGCTGAGAGCGATCACATCAAGTAGATAAATAGGCATAGTATTTATTAAGTCTAAACGTTGATTCTGAAGATAATGTTATTATGCTTTAGAAATTTTTAATATTCGAGGGATTATTCTTTTATATTGCAAACAAAGTACAGTGAAATAAGTAATTAAACGGGTTGAGTTATTCCTCGCTAGCAATACTTAAAATATCAAAAATAAACGATGAGTTAGGTCTTTTAACCAGCTAAATAGTTAAACTGTCGAATATGTTTTAATACCTCGCCCTTGATTAATTCACACTGAAGCACGCTTAATGGAAAGTGAAAGTAGGTTTGTTGAATACGGATTTATTGTTGAAATAGCCCTGCCCTTAAGAAGATTAATTGTTCAAGAGTCTCAGATAAAATTAATCCGCAAACAGTATTTTATTTAGGTTATTCAGAGCAACATTACAGCGATGAAACGATACATGATTTAAGCCAAGAACAACGCAGTGTATTTCTATAATTAGCTATGCATGGCTTAAATTATATCAAGCTAACAGCACAGTAAGCATACAAATACCCTACTTTATATACTGAAAATCTATCCATCTGGTGTATCCGTTTAATTTTCATACCAAATTTGAACTATATATTGCCATCTGTTAGCAAATTTGTAACAATTTGAAAAAAGGAATTAACGTTAACGTAATGTTAGATATGTTAAGAATATAAAAATAATAATATTGGAGTGGTAAAATTGAAGTTTAGTATTCGTGGCCTATTTGCAGTTGCCACTGCTTGTATACTATTTATAAAACCAACGCATGCACAAGAAAACACTATACAGTTGGCACAATTAAATATCCCTCATGTTGACCTTAAATTGACCATTGACGGTGAGTTAGACGATCTTGTTTGGCAACAAGCGCTTGATGTGCCAATGAATATTGTTAACAGCCCATGGAACAATAAACCTAGCCCAGTTTCAACAACCGCTAAAATTGTTGAAAATGGCGAATTTCTTTACATTGCTTTTATTGCACAAGACCCTAATCCTGAATTAATTCAAGGTTTTTTAGGTGATCGCGATACTCGCTGGTTTGATGATTTAGTCGGTTTTAAGTTAGACACTTATAATAATCGTCGTTTAAATTATGAGTTTTTTGTTAACCCTTATGGCGTGCAACATGACGCTATTTTTAATGAAATGACCATCAATAAAGACGCAGCATGGGATGGTATTTGGCATTCAGCGGGGAAAATAACTGAAAATGGTTATCAAGTTGAAATAGCCATCCCTTATCATATTTTAAATTTTAACGATAACGATGACATTAAAACTTGGGCAATAGAGTTAGTTAGAATATATCCTCGAGACACGTCTTTAAGAATTTCTCATATTGAACTTGATCGTAACAACCCTTGTTGGCTTTGCCAAACTCCAGAAGCAACTGGTTTTAAAAGCGCTAAAGCAAGTAAAAATATTATGCTAACCCCTACATTAGTCGCCAGTAGAAGTGAAGACCGTGATATTTTCACACCAACTTCTGACTGGGAAGCTGATAATGATATCGATGCTGGTTTAGATTTACGTTGGGGTATTAATGCCAATACCTTGTTAAATGTTACCCTAAATCCTGATTTTTCAAATATTGAATCAGACTCAGGTCAACTCAGTGTTAATAAAACTTTTTCGCTTTTTTATGACGAAAAACGACAATTTTTTGTGGAGAACTCAGAGTATTTTTCAAGTAATTTCGATCTTGTATACACCCGTAACATTGCTGATCCTGAGTATGGCGCTAAATTAACGGGCACTGAAGGTAAGCACACTTACGGTGCTTTTATGACGAATGACACTCAAACTAATATTATTCTGCCAGGCAATACGGGGTCTAGATTAATTTCGTTAAGGGAAGAGAGTGAATCTGGCGCATTAAAATATCGCTACGATGTTAATGAAGATTTTTCGGTAGGTGTTATCAGCACAATTCGACAAACCGATAATTACCATAATTTTGTCTCGGGAATAGACTCAAAATACCGCTTTAGTGACTCTACCTCATTGAAAGCACAAGTACTTATGGCTGATACTAAAGACTCTCCTAAATTGTCTGCTAGCGGGCAAGAACAAAATTTTACCGACCATGCCTTTAAATTAGACTTCAAACATGACTCAGAGTATTGGGAAGTTACTGCAGAGCATCAAGAAATAGGGGCAAAATTTCGTGCCGATCTTGGTTTTATGCCCCGTGCAGATTATCAAAAAAGTAAAGTGTTAGTTAATCGACTAATGTATGGCGAGCCTGAAAGTGCTTGGCAAAAAATGACCTTTGCTGGCCAATGGCAGATATTACACAATGAAAACGGCGAACTATTAGAGCGCTCTGTCGCCACTAGCTTTAATATTGATGGCCCTATGTTATCAGTTTTTGATATTTTGCTTGTTGCAGCAGATAAAGTGGGGTTGCGCCGCCATGAGTTAAACTTTGATTTACCAATAGATAACAGCATTGACGGAAATACCGATCGCTTTCAAGAAAATCAAGCAATTATCTATGCCTCTATTCAACCTACAGCACAAATTTTTACTGATATTGAGTTAACCGTAGGCGATAAAATTGATTATGAAAATAATAGACTTGGCGATTATACAGCAGTTTATGGCAGTATAAATTACAACGTGAACAAACATTTACAGTTTGAACTTGCTCATACTTATAGTGATCTCAAGGCTGATAATGCTAATGTATTCACCGAAAATTTAACTGAGCTTCGTATTTCTTATCAATTTAACGTTAATAGCTACTTAAAGTTCAACATGGTTTATACCGATATAGATTTTAACTTAGATAACAACCCGAGTGCGTATACTGCAAAAGATAATAATTTATCAACACAGCTTATATACGCTTATAAAATAAACCCTCAAACGGTGTTTTACTTAGGGTATTCAGATAATAGTTATCAAGATGATAGGTTAAAAAGCTTAACGCGTGAACAGCGTACTGTGTACAGTAAAATTAGCTATGCTTGGTTACCATAACCGTTGCTAAGCTTCTAAAGTTCAACGATATTTACATGCAAGGGAATAATAATAAACACTATTATTCCCTTGCATGGCGAGTTACAAAACACTAATTGACACTTTATTCTGAATTTTTAATTTTGAATTTTGAATTTTATTTTTCCTTGGGTTCAAGCTTCCTCAACGTGTAGACTAAAATAAACCTGCCTATTTTATAAAATAGATGCACCAAAATTATGTAACTTACTTAGTTAGTCAGTCAGTCAGTCAGTCAGTTACTCTGCTGGATTTACGCTTTTCTCCGTAATATTTTGTTTATATTTTTTTCTTCCAAAGCCTTTGTCGTTTATAACGATAGTTGAAGAAATTTTATCATGTATTGCCTGCCTATTGGGATCCCAAAATATCTGTGCAAAACCTAGTAATCCGGTAGCAATACCTGCACCATAACCGCCATATCTGCCGAAGCTATCCCAAACAGACAATGGAGTACCATCAAGTTGTATAACCCTGATATTAAAAAGTTTTTTACCTGGTGTTTGGCCATACCAAAGCGCGGTAAACATGGTAAAATAGAACGCAGCCCAACCAAAACCTAACCCCAAGTCTTCAACTAAACCTTTTAGCCAAGCAAGACCTTTATAAACTTTAGGGTTTACTGGCTCAGGCATTACTGGTTCAGAGCTTTCTAGTTCAGTATCGTTAGCCTTTTGTAAAGATTTATCTTGTTCAGATTTCTCTTCTTTAACGCTCTCTTGAACCGCATTATTTACCAACCTCTGCGAAGCATTTTTAGTTACACTTGCTTTATGATCTACTTCCGATATTTCAACGCTGTTGTTATCGCTAGTAGATAATAACTGCTGATCTTTAAGTACTTGTTCAACTGAGCTGTTATCATTTAACGCTTGTAGCTTTGCCTTTATTGTCGCTATTTCTTGCTCAGTTAAGGTACTTTTTTCAGCTATATTTTCTAATAAACTCACATTAAATTGCTCAGCTTCTTGCTTCGATGTACTCTGTTCAAGATAACCTGAAGCTAAGTCTTGACTGAGCTCTTGCCAACAAGAAAACTTTACACATTCACTGTGAGAAACAGCAAGGTTAGCGGCTAATGTTAGCGTGACTTTAATAAAGTCATTACTGGTACTGTTTTGGTTAATTTCGTGATCATTACCTGAAGAAACTCCTTCACTTTTATTTGCCTGCTCAACGTTATTGTTAAAGGTTTCAAGTTTAGAAAATAGCTGAGGTAACACATCGATTAGCACCACAAAAACAATACAAGCAGCGACTAAACGTAGAGTGGTTCGCCTGATGGTGTTAGTCTTTCCAGATTTCTTCGCTCGCTTTTTACTGCCAACATTAAAAAGCGTTACTGCCACTAGCAGTGCTAAAAGCTCTCCTGGCACTTCACTTAATAAAGCGACCAGAAACAAATCAATCGTTAGTGCGGCTCCGCGTCGCCAAGGCACCGCAAGTGCCATACCAAATAACGACTTATCAATATTAAAAGCAAGTGGCGTTAATATTTCTCGTGTTTATTGATTAGTTAACTCATCGACACTCATTTCATTTTGTGTCGATTTAGGTAAGGGTTCAAAATGTTCTGCTTTATTATTAGTTTGACTATTTACAGTATCGGTCACATTTATTCCGGTAATATTGGCTGTGATATTTAAGCATACAATAAAGCTAACAATATCAATCAACTGAATATACAGCAAACTATTTCATCAAGGGTAAACTGTGAATAAAACCAGCAACTAGCTGGTAAAAAAATGTAATATGCCCTGCTTAGTTAAGCATCTATTCTTTTTTTGCATATAAGATATCGAAATATCACTTCTTTTTCTGCCATAAAGGGTTAATCTATTTACAATTGTTGACTAAACTAAAATAACTTTAGATAGTTAACACATAGAAATAAATAATCGGTATGACATACTAAGTTATACCGTAATAACAGGATTAAAATAATGTCGACTATATTCGAAGATAACTCAACGTCAATTGGTAATACTCCTTTAGTTAAGCTTAACCGAATTGTGAGTGGCGAGAACACAGCCAATATTTATGCAAAAATTGAAGCGCGTAACCCAAGCTTTAGTGTTAAATGTCGTATTGGTGCCAATATGATTTGGGATGCTGAGAAAAAGGGTTTGCTTAGCGAAGGTAAGTCTATTGTTGAACCAACCAGTGGTAATACGGGTATTGCGTTAGCATTTGTTGCTGCAGCACGTGGATACGGCATAACACTTACTATGCCTAATACTATGAGTATGGAACGTAGAAAGTTACTTATCGCTTTAGGGGCTAAATTAGTGCTTACAGATGGCGCTAAAGGCATGGGTGGTGCAATAGCTAAAGCACAAGAAATTAAAGATGCTGATCCAGACAATGTTGTATTGTTAGGTCAATTTGATAACCCAGCTAACCCAGAAATACATGAAAAAACTACTGGCCCAGAGATTTGGAGCGATACAAAAGGTAATGTAGACTTTTTTGTTGCAGGTGTTGGTACAGGTGGCACTATCACAGGTACAACTCGTTTTCTTAAAAGCGTTGCTGAACATAAAATTACTTCAGTTGCTGTTGAACCAACAGATTCGCCTGTTATTACTCAAGCTATGGCGGGTGAAGAATTAAAACCTGGCCCACATAAAATCCAAGGTATTGGTGCTGGTTTTATTCCTGGTAACTTAGATCTTTCTATTATCGACATGGTTGAGCAAGTATCTAATGATGATTCTATGGCGATGGCACACCGCTTAATGAAAGAAGAAGGTATTCTAGCCGGTATATCGTCTGGTGCTGCGGTTGTAGCTGCAAAACGACTTGCAGAAAAGCCTGAAAATGCGGGTAAAAATATTGTGGTGATATTACCTAGTTCGGCAGAACGTTATTTATCAAGTGCTTTGTTTACTGACTCATTTAGTGAAGAAGATTTAGCATAATAATTAGTTAACGTAAACTTTTTAGGTAAGTACTAAAGGTATTTTTACCTGTAAAATAAAAGGCGTGATTTTTAAATAATCACGCTTTTTTTTATTTTAAAAAAAATTAGGTTTAGCAACAATTATTACGGTAGTATGCATGTAATATTACACAGTTACTTGTTACTTTATGAATAATATAAAATTTATTACCTTTGGTTTAATACTTTTACTTTTGGGTTGTGGTGAGTCAAACAAAGATACCATTAAAAATGTTGATAACCCTGAAATGGTTGCCATTGCATTTTTTGATGCTTTATATAACGAAAAAAATATTAAAAAAGCGGCATCGGTGTGTAGCCCTAAATTAGCGCGTATTATCTTGCATTATAAATCGACTAAAGCGGTTGCTCGTCATATGTTTAATATGTCTTACGATAAGGTAGAGATTACCCCTGACGACAGTGGCATCAAAGTCAGAGAGCAATTTAAAGATTCTGCTGTAATTACGATTTACTTTAATGGCTATTATCAAGATAATAATTTAAAAGATGTTAAACGCTTGTCGTTAATACAGGTGGAAGATAAGTGGGTTATCGATAAAATTTTGAAAGACCCATTTTAATGTTGTTTAAATAATTAAAAACGGCGTCAATCCTTTATAAGGACTGACGCCGTTTTAGTTTATACATTACGCTAACTACGTATAAGAAGATGCTTCTTTACAATATTATGTTTTCGGGTCTGTATTATCAGTTTAATAAGCGTGATTAAGTAACCCTTAAAAACCAATAGCTAAACCTTCTCGCCTTTGATCCGCCCCACCATGTAACTTTGACTCAGATAACACAATCGCTTGAATACCACTGTTTAAATCGCGTATAGCGACCTGATGGCCAATAGCTTCTAGCGCAGGTTTAAGCTTAACTAGCTCTGTGCCTTTTTCTAATGTGGTAACTTTATTGCGATTAGTTATACGAGGAAGATTAATTGCTGATTGTGGATCAAGTTGCCAATCAAGAATAGCAATCATAGTTTGTGCAACATAATTAATAATACGACTACCACCTGGCGAACCCACAACAAGTTTCAAGGTTTCATCTTCATTAAAAACCATCATAGGGGCCATAGAACTGCGTGGACGTTTGCCAGGCTCTAATCGGTTAGCTACCCATTGTCCGTTTTGTTTAGGATCTAATGAAAAGTCTGTTAATTGATTATTTAATATAAAACCTTCAACCATTACCGCAGAGCCAAAGCCCATTTCAACACTGGTGGTCATCGAAATAGCATTACCGTATTGATCAACAATTGAAATATGGCTTGTAGATGGTAATTCATAGGCATTATCATCAGCTTGTGCAAGTGCACCTTTAGGTACGCCAGCAGTAGCATTACCCATATCTTTGTTTGTTTTTATTAAGCTAGCACGTTGTGCCAAATACTGTTTATCAATTAAGCCTTGTGTTGGTACATTAACAAAGCTGCTATCGGCAATATATCGATTTCGATCAGCAAAAGCTAAACGAGAGCTTTGGGTAAACAGATGAGCAAATTGTGGATCATTGATTGTGTATTTCGCGATATCAAAATGCTCAAGTTGCCCAAGCATTTGAATAATAGCTACGCCACCGGAGCTTGGCGGTGCCATGCCACAAACTTGATATTGTCTATACGCACCACAAACGGCTGGTAACTCTTTTGCACGATAGTTTTTCATATCGGCCAATGTTAAACGGCCCGGCGCAATGGGAGACTGCTGAACCGCAGCGACAATTTTCTCTGCTAGCCAGCCTTGATAAAACACCTTAATACCTTGCTTAGCAATACTGCGATACACAGCGGCCAGCTCTGGGTTCTTTAATACTTGCCCTGCTTTTACCGCCTTACCATTAGGGAAAAAGTAATTTTTTATGGTGTCTAACTTGGTAATACCCGGGTTAAACTCCATTGCAACGAGCTTTTCTAACCTTGGAGAAACGATAAAGCCGGTTTCTGCCAACTTAATTGCGTCTTTGAATAAAACATTCCAGGGTAACTTGCCGTATTGTTCATGGGCTTTTTTCAACCCCGCTAATACACCTGGAACGCCAACAGAATGACCACCAACAACCGCCTTTATCCATGGCATTGCTTTGCCACTTTTATCTAAAAACATATCAGTTGTTGCGCCAGCAGGTGCCGTTTCTCGGCCGTCAAAGGTAGTTAATTTTTGTGCAGACTTGTCCCAATGCAACATGAAAGCGCCACCGCCAATCCCTGAAGATTGCGGTTCAACTAAGGTTAAAACTAATTGCACAGCTATTGCCGCATCAACAGCACTTCCGCCTTGCTTAAGAATATTAAGCCCTGCTTTGCTCGCATACGGATTTGCACTAGCAACCATAGCATGATCTGTTACTACGGTTTCTTTGGCGATTAAACCGGTTGCGGCTTCTGGCTCGCGGTCTTGTCTTTTTATATCTGGCGTGGCTGACGCCCAAAAACTGGTAGAAATAAACAATAAAGACAAAAGCCCTTTAGTGGCTGTATTTGACATGATTTTCCTTAATAGTGCGTTGTGAGAAACTAAATGAAACCAAATGGAGATATAAATGCGCCAGTTGGTATAAGTACATTATCAGCAAAAAATAAATATTTAAACGCCTGCTTTAATCCTTTCTTATCTTAAAGCTTATTTTGATTAAATGATTGCTGAAATTGATTGAACTTTACAAAGCTACTTAATAAAACTTGATACTTTTCGGCATTATTTTCTATACGTGCAAGTGCATGACAACACGCTTCCAATGAAGAAAGTGCGTTATCTTTTTTAGTTTTTCTGATTTGATAAAGGCTAGCGATACCCGTAGGTAAAACGATATGTTTTATTTTATGTAAACAAGCATTCAGCATAAATATTCGATAGGCTTTTTTCCATGTACCATCAAGTATAATAATGCACTGAATATCGTGGTTATTCGCTTTTTCACTCGTAATTTCAGTATTAAAGTCAGTATCATAATCTTGCTGAGCTTGTGAAGAATATTCAAGGGTTGTTGCATGCTCGCTTGGGTACAACAATGCAATGTTACCTTCGTACTGTTTCAAGCGATGTAATAAAGTAGCACAATCACTAAAGTTTTCACCCACAATTACTTCGCATTGCGTTAACGACTGTGTTAATAAGCTAACCGTACCTTTACTTTGCGACACTTCATTAGGATGTTGTAATACAACAACCGGGATATCATTGGTAATATTGACGGCAAATGCACATATACACGCATTTTTAGGGCGCTGACAGTGCTGACACAAAGCTCTAGACATTTAATTAAAATAACAAAAAATAAGTAATAGCTAAGTTTACGAGACTTTATGCTCAAGTTTAAGTTCTTTATTAAACTTCTTTTAACTTAGATATTCATTTGTACGAAACAGGTATTGAATAGTAGGCTCTATATGGTTAACTTTAGGTACAAGCTTCATTAAATTATTGTGCAAAAAAGCTGTTTTCATCAGGCTCGACTTATAAATCATATGTTCAAAATGCATGGGGTTTCATTCTTGTGTTTATATAACTAAAAGCACCTGTTAAAGTCGGTAACACTCTATTAGCCTTAAACATTTATAATAATTCATGCTGCAACTGAAATCCCTGCCAACAAAACCAACACAATTTTCAGGCCCTTTGTTGGTGTTTATATTCGCTTTATTAGCCTTTGTGTTTGATCAACAGATCTCAGATTTATTAATTTATGATCGTAAGTTGATTATTGCGGGTGAATATTGGCGCTTATTAACAGGCCATTTTTTCCATTCAAATGGTAATCACTTTATGCTTAATATTGCAGCTGTAGCTTTGCTTTGGGCTTTACATGGCCAGTATTATTATTTTAAAAATTATCTGGTTATATTTTTTGTCAGCGGTTTAATTTGCAGCCTAGGTATTTTATGGTTTGCAGAGAATATTGCTTTTTATGTTGGGCTGTCTGGCGTATTACATGGCTTTTTTGTTTGGGGCGCCTTAATGGATATTAAACATCATGAAAAAACAGGCTATTTACTGTTAATAGGTGTGATAGCAAAAATTTTGCATGAACAATTTTATGGTGCCAGTGCTGATGTAGAGCGACTTATCGGGGCAACTGTTGCCACCGACGCTCATTTATATGGCGCTGTCGGTGGCTTAGTGGTTTTTATTTCAGGCTATGTAATATTCAAAAAAACTAGTGCTTAGGTTTACTGTAAGGATGTAGCTTATCTAAGGCAACAGATAAGCCATTTTCTTGTATTACGCGAATATGATTACGGTCTAATTTTCTCGCATGTTTAACACCACACGAATGCGCCAATAAACCTACACCATATTGAATATACTTATGGTAATTTGCTACCCTTTCAGCCTTACTTATTGGGTCTAAACCTTCTTGAAGCCTAGGGTTATGTGTAGTTATACCTGTAGGGCAAGTATCTTTATTACACTGCATTGACTGAATACAACCTAAAGACAACATAAATCCTCTAGCAGAGTTAACCGCATCAGCACCTACGGCCAAAGCCCAAGCAACTTTAGATGGTGTGATCAATTTGCCTGAACAAATGACTCTAATACGGTCACGCAAGCCATGTTCAACTAATAAATTAACCACAAGTGGTAAGCTTTCTTTTAAAGGTAAACCGACATAATCCATTAACGGTTGAGGTGCTGCGCCTGTGCCGCCGTCAGCACTATCAATAGTGATAAAATCTGGAGCAAATTCAGCCCCTTGCAGATTAATTTCTTCAAGCAATGCTCTTAACCATAATGATTCGCCAATTACCGCTTTAAACCCAACAGGCTTACCGGTGACATTGCGAATACGATTAACCATGGTTAAAATATCTTTTACAGATGTAATATCTGGGTGAGCGTTTGGGCTAATTGAGTCTACGCCAACTTTAATTCCTCTAATGGCAGCAATTTCTGGCGTAACTTTTTTACCTGGCAATATGCCGCCTTTACCGGGCTTAGCACCTTGACTCATTTTTATTTCAAACATTTTTATTTGAGGCTTAGCAGCTAATTCAGCGAGTTTTTTATCACATAACTGGCCATGTTCATCTCTGACACCATATTTTGCGGTACCAATTTGAAAAATTAAATCAGCTCCACTGCTTAAATGGTATTCACTAACTCCGCCTTCACCAGTATTAAACCAACACCCTGCTTTTGCAGCCCCCTCTGACAATGCTTTAACTGCCGGGGCTGACAATGCGCCAAAGCTCATCGCTGAAATGTTAAAAATTGAGTCAGTAATATAAGGTTGTCGACATTCAGCACCAAAGGTTATGCTACTTGGCGGAACGGCATCTTCTTCCAAGGTAGGGAAAGCACAATTCATAAACATAATAGTGCCGGTCGGTTCTAGGTTTCTGGTTGAACCAAAAGCTATGGTGCGATCAACATTTTTTGCTGCACGATAAACCCAGCTTCTTTCCGCGCGATTAAAAGGTAGTTCTTCTCGGTCCATGGCAAAAAAGTATTGGCGAAAAAACTCGCCTTGTTTTTCAAAAAAATATCTAAAGCGACCTATAACGGGGTAATTACGGCGTATTGCCTGCTTATTTTGTGACTTATCTACGATGTACATATAAATTATTGCGAAAACACCTAAGCCCAGCAACAATATAAAAAAGGCTGAAAGTGTTTCTAAATAGCCAAGCATGTTATCCATATTTCACTCTTTTTTTTAACTAGTTTTTGTTAGTTTATATTAACTTAAAGTAACTTACGTCTAAAATTTTGTTACGTTTTGCAGCTGAGCTAACATCAATACTGTATGTAGCTGAACAATTTCAGATTAATATGCTATTTCTCAAAATAAAAAGGCCTCAAATGAGGCCTATAATATTAAAGGAGCTATTACCCCATTAAAGGGTATTTTCAAATAACTTATAAATTCTACGATATTCATTTAACCAAGAGCTTGGTTGCACAAAACCATGCGGCTCTACGGGGTAAATTGCCGTTTCAAAGTCTTGTTTTTCCAATTCAATTAAGCGCTGAACTAAGCGGACCGTATCTTGAAAGAATACATTATCGTCTACCATTGGCGCATTAATCAGTAAGGGCTTCTCTAGGCCTTCTGCAAAGTAAATTGGTGAGCTACGCTCATAAGCAATAGCGTCGTCTGCTGGGGTATTTAAAATATTAGCGGTATAACCGTGATTATAATATGCCCAGTCAGACACTAAACGTAATGCCGAGCCTGATTGAAATAAGTCAGGGTCGGTAAACATCGACATTAGGGTTAAGAAACCGCCATAAGAGCCACCATATGTACCTACTCTTTCGGCATCTACATTAGCATTTTCGATTAACCAATTTACCCCATCGCGCATATCTTGTACTTCAGGCTTACCCATATGACGATAAATAGCGGTGCGCCAGTCACGGCCATAGCCTTTCGATGCTCGGTAATCCATATCGATAACAACATAGCCTTGTTGCACTAACATGCTATGGAACATGTATTCACGGAAGTAACCCGACCAACCTAAATGAGAATTTTGCAAGTAACCTGCGCCATGACTAAACATTACTGCTTTATTTTTAGTGGTCGTTTGGTCATAGCCTTTAGGTAAATAAACTTTGGAATAAATAGGCTCTTCTTGATGCGATGACTCAATTGCTACCACATTAGGTGCTGACCATGGCATGGCCCTAAACGCTTCTGTAACCGTATGCGTTAATCTTATCGCTTCAACATTATTAGTTAGCTCTTTAACATAAAGCTCAGGCGGCATGGTAATTTCAGAATGTTGTACTAACAATTTAGATTCATCAGGGCTTAGTGCGTAATCATTCATACCACCAAGATCGGTTAATGCGTTAACTTTACCTGAAGCTAAATCAACATTATAAATTTCATAAATGCCCGGATGTTTCTTATTCGCTTTAAAATATATTTTTGTTTCATCAGCCGAAACAGTTAAATCATCAACTTCAAAATTACCTGAAGTTAGCGCTTTGGCTTTGCCGTTTAATGGCTTAACGTATAAATGTGCATATCCACTTTCTTCAGAAAGGTAATAGATTGCGTCGGCATTACTTAGCCAGCCCATTTCATTAAAGGCATAGTTAACCCATGCATCGTCATGCAAACGGTGCTGAGAAACTAGCGTTTTATCATTGAAATTAACGGTGGCAATCCAGCGGTCTTTATTATCCCAAGCTTCAAGCATTACCGCGACTTGTTTACCATTGTCCTGCCACTGAATAGGATCCCAAGCTTGCATTACATGAATGTTACGTGGTGATTTTTCAGCGCTGTATTTTTTACCTTCACGGGCATAATTTTCTTTGCGCACACTCGCCAGTACATCTTCATCAAAGCCAGGTAAATTTTCATAACTTAATAAGGCTTTGGTGCCTTGGTTTAAATCTAAAATATAAAGTTGCTCAGCGTATTGGCGATTGTCTGCTACTCGGTGTCTTGCCGATTGAGCTTTAATATTGCCATCGTCAGAAATATAATTCGGCATTATATCGCTGTCTTTACGCGTTGATTTATCAGAGGCAATGCTAACAATTAGTTTATCGCCGGCAGGAGAAAGGCTGGCATGAACAATTTGATTGTCTTTGCCAAAATAAAAGTTGGTTTGCGTCACCGTAGAGTTTTTTACTCTTAACTGACGGTTTTGCTCAGCAAATAATTTTTTATTTCGCTGCTGTAAGGCTACGTACTCTATAAGCTCTTGCTGCTCATTAGCGATATAACTCGGTGTACCTTTGGCAGGTGTTTCGCCGTCAGACATTTTTAAATTAGCTAATTCAATAATTTTTTGGCTATTCATGTCATGAGCATAAAAAACATTACCCACCCGATAAGCAACATTACCATTAGTTAAAAACATGGCTGAATGTTCAACGGCTGATGTATAAGTTAGTTGTTGCACAGATTGTGTGGCGAGCGTTTTAACAAAAACATTACCTTCAAAGGTATATACTTCTTGGGTTCCTTCGCTATTTAACACCGCATCACTATCAGCTACTACATGCATTTGCGCTAATTTAACTAAATCACCATTGCCCTGTGTTGTAATATTTTTTTGTATTAAATCACGTAACGGATTGCCAACACGCTTTTGTTGATAAAAAACAGTTTCGCTGTCGTCACCCCAATACCATGACTCTGGAGAGCGACCGAACCAGTCAGGATCAGACATTATTTTTTCAAGGGTAATTATAGTTGCACTTGCTTCGCCTGCAGCGGGTGTTGATTGTACTTCACTCGCTACACTGTCATTGGTGGTCGTACTATTATTGTCTAGCGTAACCTTTTTCTGCGCGGTTGATGCACAAGCGGCCAGCGAGAAACTAATAGCGGCAGCAATTAACTGTATTTTCATAATGATTTTTACTTATCTTTGGTTAAGGATAAAGGCTTGTATTAACAATATTTATTTAATGGTAAACAGCGTAATTAATAAACAGTTTAATACGGTGAAAGTTATAAATTTATTCATCAAAATAATTATGCCTAGTTATACTAAGCTATGACGAAATATTCAATAAAACTAGGCCTTAACACGACCAATAACGAATTTTATACGATGAAAGCCTGTCAATATAAGTAACCAGGTTAAGGTTATTGGGCTTAAGCTTTTATCTCTGTTATAATCGCGCGCCTCAGCAATGTGAATGATGAATATTAATAAGATTAATATTTAGAAACTCAGCATTGATAGGCTTTAAACGTGAACGCACTCACGCGAGTCTTTATAGTAAAAAATAATTTAGGTAATGTATGAACTTAGCGCCAACCCAGAAAATTACACCCAAACTATTCGACTACCCTAAGTATTGGGCTGAATGTTATGGCACCGCACCATTTTTACCTATGTCTCGACAAGAAATGGATGTGCTTGGCTGGGACAGTTGCGATATTATTCTGGTAACAGGCGACGCATACGTTGACCACCCTAGTTTTGGTATGGCGGTTATTGGCCGCATGCTGGAGTCGCAAGGCTTTCGCGTTGGTATTATTGCGCAGCCAGATTGGAAAACCAAAGACGCTTTCATGCAACTAGGTAAACCTAATTTATTTTTTGGTGTAACCGCCGGCAATATGGACTCGATGATCAATCGTTACACCGCCGAACGCCGTATGCGCCACGATGATGCCTACACACCGAATGATGAAGGTGGCAAGCGCCCAGACCGTGCGGTAACGGCTTACACTCAAAAATGTAAAGAAGCCTACAAAGGCGTGCCTATTATTATTGGTGGTATCGAAGCAAGTTTACGCCGCGTAGCGCATTATGATTATTGGTCTGATAAAGTGCGCCAATCAGTATTGTTTGATTCAAAAGCGGATCTATTAATTTACGGTAATGCCGAACGCCCACTGATTGAAATTGCCCATCGTATTGCCAATGGTGACGACGTTAAAAGTATTACCGATGTTCGTGGTAGTGCATTTTTAGCGAACCAAGTATTACCCGGTTGGAAAGGCATAGACTCTAGAACTATTGATAAACCAGGTAAAATCGACCCAATTTATAGTCCATATCAAGATATGACCTCGCCTGATTGTGCCACAACATCAGCCGATGCCGCCGCTAAAGCCGCCGAAGAAATGACTACAAATGCGGCAGAGAAAGACATTACGAAAACCGCGCAACCTATTCAGTTAAGTGAGTTTAGAGCTGCAGCGCATAAAAATGTGTCATGGGCAGACAAGAAAAAGCCTTGGGAAACCACTTATATTAACTTGCCAACCTTTGAGCAAGTCAGAGACAACAAAACCCTTTATGCCCATGCTTCGCGTATTTTTCATCAAGAAGTAAATCCAACATCTGCCAAACCATTAGTACAAAAACATGGCAGCCGTTTGATTTGGTTAAACCCGCCAGCAACGCCATTATCAGAAGCTGAAATGGATGGCGTATTTGGCTTGCCGTATCAACGTGTACCGCATCCTAGCTATGGTGATGCCAAAATTCCTGCTTACGACATGATCAAAACCTCGGTCAATATTATGCGTGGCTGTTTTGGTGGTTGTACGTTCTGCTCTATCACAGAACATGAAGGTCGCATTATTCAAAGCCGAAGTGAAGACTCTATTATTGCTGAAATTGAAGATATTAAGTTAAAAGTACCTGGTTTTACCGGTGTGATATCTGATCTTGGAGGCCCAACGGCCAACATGTATAAATTAAACTGTAAAAGTGAGAAAGCAGAAGCAACATGTCGTAAACCGTCGTGTGTTTGGCCAACTATTTGTGGTCATTTAGATACTGACCATACGCCGACAATTAATTTATATCGCAGAGCCCGAAAAATCCCAGGCATTAAGAAAATACTGATTGCCTCAGGCGTAAGATACGACCTAGCCATACAAGACCCTGAATATGTTAAAGAGTTAGCAACGCATCACGTAGGTGGCTACTTAAAAATAGCACCAGAACATACCGAAGAAGGCCCATTAAATAAAATGATGAAGCCGGGTATGGGCAGCTATGACCGCTTTAAAGAAATGTTCGATCATTACTCTAAACTCGCCGGTAAAAAGCAGTACTTAATCCCCTACTTCATCTCGGCGCACCCGGGCACTACTGATTTAGACATGGTTAACTTGGCACTGTGGTTAAAAGAACACGACTTTAAGCTTGATCAAGTACAAAACTTTTATCCGTCGCCGTTAGCCAATGCGACTACCTTGTATCACACAGAAATTGATTCATTGCGTAATGTTAAAAAAGACAGTGCCACTGTGCCTGTGCCTAAAGGCACCATTCAGCGTCGATTACATAAAGCAATATTGCGTTACCACGATCCGGCAAACTGGGCGATTATTCGTCAAGCATTAACAAAAATGGGCTTAGCGAGAAAACTTATTGGTAGCCAGCCAGGCTGTTTAGTGCCACATGAAACCAGAAATGAAACCGCGCAAGTGCATTACAAAAAAAATGGTAAAGGTAAAAATAACGCCCAAGGCAATAAAACCTCACCAGGGCAAGAAAAACGCTACGGCAAAAAGCCTGTAAGCGCGAAAAAAGCTAAGCCTGGAGATAAAGCGAAGCAAGGTTTAACACGTTTCTCTGATAATCAGTTTAACGACAGAAAACCCAAAAGCCCTGTGAAGAAAAAGCGTGGTAATAATCCGCGTTAAGGTGATTAACCAGTAGATTTAAATGACTAAGCCTAGTAGTTTCGCTAGGCTTTTTTGTTGGTGCCTATTAATTTATTGGGCTGTCTCGTCCTTAAATGTTAGATAATGTCCTAAGCGTTGATCAGTGGCGACATATAAATCACTATTTAAATCGGCTGTATGAACATTATTTTAAAAAAGCTTAATGTGGTCGCATGATAATTTTGAAACCTCATGTAACATTTAGACTAAATTTCTTTATAGAGTGAATTAAATAACTTTGCTAAGCTGAGTAATATCGCAATCTGAAAAATAAAGAGAAAAACATGAAGTTTTTTCAAAATAAAGAAGTACAAGGACTTTGTTTATGCCTTGCTATGATGGGCTTAACTTATGCACTTTTATTAATGCTTTTAATATTATTCACTGGCATAAAACTATATAAAACCGTACTTATAGTAGCGATACTATCAAGCATACTTTTTACACTCGGATTGAATAAACAAGTTAAAAGTCGTTTAAAACAACAATTAGCAGATTATTTACCAAAAAGTTATCGCCTATCTTTCAGTTAATTTAACCTGAACTCTGGATAATGAGTGCTTGAAACTCAAGTGAACCAAAAGCTTAGGTAATAAAGTAAATGCTATAGCTAGGTGAACATCACGAATAGATATCATCAATGCTTCATTTTATGCCATTTCCAAGGCAAAACGTTTATGAATAGCGGGCTATTTATCGACGTTTTAACGCAGAAAATGGATTAAAAGGGAACATTGAGCAAGTGCTGCTTATCCAGAGTTCAGGTTAATTTAACATTTTGCGATATGGTATCAACTATAGCGTTTATCAATAAATGTACGTTTGTTAGCAAATACATATCATTATTCTCCGGCGCTTCCATGCCACTTGCCTGTTTATGTACTTGATAATAATTACAGGCTTCTTTTTAAATAAACACCCACGACATTAATATTTATAATTTTTCTTGGTTTACATGAAAGAATTTAATAACTTCCCCTGTCTTATGCTTTCGAGTAATAAAGCTACTTTATAAAAAGTTTCATCTATTTGTTCTATTCAAAGCTACTGCCCCTGTTAGATTGCCAAATCAAGGAAGTCGCTCTGTTTATAACTTTTATTTAGTAGGTTTAAGTACTAAATGGAGCATGCTGTTTAAAAATAGCTGCCCGTCTAAACCCCTTTACAATATAAATAATTCGCATGCAGATTAGCTTTGATTTTTTATGTATTAGGCAGGGTAACAAATTACGGTGATTTCTACTTATCGGTAGTAAACCAGATTAAACTAAAGCTAATCTAGTGAAAGCTATGAGAAAGCGTTAAATATCAATTATAAGAGGTACACAATGGAATTTACGAATAAACGCACCATGCTAATTACAGCATCTTTAGTATTGTTGGTGGCGATAACACAGATTATTTATACTGCTCTTTATGTTGCTGAAGTTAGCTTTTCTAGGCAAGTTTTATGGGGGCTAGAAGCATTAATATTTACTGTTCTTGTTGCTTTTGCCGGTGCATCTATGGTGCAGGCGAAAGACTGTCAACTAGGATGGTCAGCTATAGCGTTTAGTGCGGCTATTAACATTATACAGGTGAGTATTGGCCTGACCTTGTTTTCGTCATTTGGGAAAGTTGCAGGTGCCGTTGAAGGGGCACAACCATTAATTGGTGGTGTGGTTTCTTTGTCTTTTATGATTTACTATGCAGCGAAAGTATTACTGGGATTAGCAGCACTTGTTTTTGGTATGGCAAGTATAGCTCAAGGTGGCAAAATGATAGGTGGGCTAACAGCATTAGCGGGTGTGGTTGCTATGTTTGCCAATGGCATTTTAATTACCTTTGGCCGTGATGGTTTTCTTCCATCAGGTGTTGCTGGTGGTTCAGGTGTAATTGCGACATTACTTTTAGCGATATGCTTGATAACTCTTTATCGCAAGAAGACTGAAGCTTAATCTTTATATTTTACGAGTGAGATAATCTTTTTAAATAAAATATAAGCATCGGTGCATAGCGAATGTACCGATGTTTTATTGACTAAACATAATTACAGCCCCCCCTTAAATAAATTATCTCATTAAAGTTTAAATCGATGGTCAGATGGTTTCCCTCCAATTATGGCGTTAATTCGCCAAACGAGTAAACATAAGCAAGTGCTCCACTTTCGCAAATCTTTAAACACCTGTATAATCGCGCGCATTATTTTACATTTTTATTAGTTGTTATAGTGATGAGTTAACGCGTTAACTTAACTTAACTCACCTAAACACTCGCGACGGAACCTTTATGTTAGCTGCAAACAATATAACCATATAATTACGGTTGCGCGCATATTGATTTTAACTTATCATTTACTCAATCATCTAGATTGAGATTCCCACCATGGCTAAAGCCCATAGTTACATTAGGTTTTCCAGCACCAAGCAGGAAAAAGGCGATAGCCTTAAACGCCAGCAAGACTTAATAAACAAATGGCTTATTAAAAATCCTGAAATTGAACTTTCAAACTTAGCATTTAAAGACCTTGGTATAAGCGGTTACCATGGCGACCACTTAAACCACGATTTCGGACGCCTATTAGACGCCATAGAAGATAACAAAATCAAAAGTGGTGACTTTGTATTGGTTGAAGCTATAGACCGTATAGGGAGATTAGAATTAACTGTCGCACTTGAAATAATCACACGGATAGTTAACAGAAACATATCAATAATAACCCTAGAAGATAACCAAGAATATAGTAAAAAGTCCATCTCTAACAATGGTGGTATTATTTATTACCTTATTGGTAAAGTTGATATGGCTCACCAGTACAGTAAAAGCCTATCAAGGCGCATAAAATCAAATTGGGAAGCCAAAAGAGAAAAAGCCGATAATGGCACCATGATAAAAAGAAAAACGTTTTGGTGGCTCACTAGGTGCCCTAAAAGTGATATGTTCGAAGTATTAACAGATAGTGACAAAGCAACCTTACAAGAAGTTTTCAAGCAGTTTAATTGTGGCGTATCTTATGCTCGCATAGTTGATTATTTAAAAAGCTTAAATGATGATAGATTCTCTAATACTAGTCATCCGGCCATAAGACAATGGATACAATCAAAAACCTGCATTGGCTATTGGGAAGATAATAAAATCTACCCACAAGCAATCGATAACGCTACTTTTGCTATCGCTCAAGCCCAACTAAAAGAGCGTAGCAAGGGAAAAGTACAGGGTGCAGCTAGTGGTCATGTATTAGCAGGTTTAGTTAAGTGCTCGCTGTGTGGCAGTAATTACAGTGTAAGAAATCATAAACATAGTGCTAGTGTAATGTTTTGCGGAAAAGGCAAGCGAGGTAAAACACATTGCACTAACACCAAGTCGATACCATTGGCTATTTTTGACGAGTTCAGATACCAAACACAAATAAAATATCTATTTAAAATTATGGGCTCTGAAATTCACCAAGAAGTTGAAAATGAATTACTAGACATTGACGGAAAAATAAATGAGCTAAATGATTCAATAGATAATACCGAAAAGGCTATATATTCAGGCGAGATAAAAAACACGACTAGGTTATATAAAAAGCTTGATAAATTACAAGATGAATTAGAACAATTAAACTTTGATAAAATCAATGTGGTTAATACCACTAAAACAAAATTTGATTTAGTAAAAAGAACTAGCCAAGCATTCACAAGTGGTATGCATGAATTATTAAGCGACCATAACAAGCTAAACGGCATGCTTAAAAGTGTTGGCTATGCCATACAAGCAAACAGTAATAAAATGTCTATAGATGACTCAAGTTTAGAGTACTTAAAGTTTAATCAAGTTAAAGGTGAATATACTTGTTTGAATGAGGCATTCGAAGAAATAATTATCAAGAAGTAAGATTAAATAAGTAGGCATATGTGAACCACAATTATTTAAAGTGAAGCGAGAGTAAAGGATTACATTCCATTAGCTACAGAGTGTTCTTGGGCACAGCCGTCGAGTCCTATAGCGCTTTTCTTCCGATTTACTCTACTCTCATCATAGTCAAACCTCAGTGTTCTAGACCGACGTTAGAGTGCACCTTGGGCGCGACCCTATCCCACTAGCTTCGTTATCCGCCCCGTACTAATCGGAACCTAGCTCTAGAACAACTAGACGTAAATAAGGGACGTTCAAAAGTTTGGTCAAAATAAAACCCTCCATTTAAATGAACCCCTTAGGGTAGATACTGTAAATAGTATCAATGGTTTAAAATAACTACAATTATTATTTTATAATTATTGCACCGTCTCATTTGACCACCCTTAAACGGCATATGACAAAGTCGTATCAAATAGGGCTTTACGGACCTATATGAGACCAAGTATCATATACCTACTAAATGAGACGGTCTACTAAATGAGATAATCAAATGCAATATATTTATGCCAGAACATCAACCAAAGAACAAAACGTACAACAGCAGATTGATTACCTAGAAACCAAGTATAAAACTGATAAGGTATTTAGTGACCAGCTATCGGGTAAAACCACCGACAGGCCATCATTTAATGAATTGGTGGCAACTGTCAAAAGCGGTGATACTATTATCTGTCAAGATTTATCAAGGCTGGCGCGTGATACTCAGTCCCTATTATCGTTTGTTGAAGATATGACAAATAAAAATGTAGCAATTCAAATAGACGATTTAGGTTCAACCGATATTACATCAGCCACAGGTAAGATGGTGTTAACTACATTAGCAGCAGTCGCAACAATGCAGCGCGAGCAAATGATTGAAAAGCAACAGATAGGTATTTTACGAGCTAAAGCTGAAGGTAAGTTTAAAGGCAAGCAGCAAAGCCAGAAGACTATTGATGCATGCATCAAGGCGTTAGGGTATGTAGAAAAGGGCCTATCAAAAGAGGCTGCGGCTAAGGCTGCTGGCGTTGGTAAGGCTACACTTTATAGGTATATTAAAGAGTCTGATTTAGCTGTCTAGACGTCTAATTAATTTTAGGGTATAGTAGCAATAATTATAAACACACCACGGCTAGCAAAGGTGACTAGATACGGGCGACACGTTGACTTATCAACGTAAAAACATAGGAATACACATCATGAATTTTGAAGACTGTCACATCCAAAGCGATATCCTAGAACACCACATAATCGAAACAATTCGACGCTCCAAGAGTGTTTGGATGTTCGCCAAAAAAAAGAAATTGGTATTGTACGTTAGGACATCAAACAAAGAAAACTGTCACAATTCTCAGTTAATGGTTTGTAGTTATGCTCATGCCACATACTACCCTTCGGCAAAGGTTCGTAGCATAGTAGAAACTAGGCGAAGTGTTTCATTTTCACACTTAAAGCGATTACTTGAATCCTTAGAGGATAATACTATTTTATTGACTCGTGACTTTTCTAGGCTTGGGCGATTCCCCTTGTCTGACCATGGAAAATTATTTGAATTATATAATAAGCATTTATTGCGAGGTATAAAGATTCATGTTTTAGCAAGCCAACTTAATGGTAATGAGCATGCTACTCCTTTATATGATTACGATATGATAAGTAAACCATCAAAGATAAATACGATTATTGATGAGCAATACAAGTCTTTTGTTGCTCACACCACGAAAGAGAATAACAAGCCAGAAAGAATAAGATTGCATAAAAACCTAGATATTGATAAGAGATTAAAATCGATGGTCAAGACATGGAATAATGGTATATCAAAAGGTAAAAAGCCAATTGAAATAAAGAAATTGATAAGGCGGAATACAAGGCTATCAATGTCATCAATTAACAAAAGTCTGACTAATTTAAGGGCGCAAAACTTATTGAATTAGGTACATGTTTTTCACTGTGTAAAAAGTGCGTTACATTGTTTTTATTTGCATTACGGTAATTGAGCTAAGCACTATATATGCTCTGGCTCATAGCCTCTTTAAGGTTAGTATTTGATAGCGCTATAGTAATGTATGTATAAATAATGCGTGTCTAGCTGGGGGCTAATTAAATAAAATACAATTGCTGAATGCTTAACCTACGTATTAAAAATCTCTGTCTAAAATGAAAGTGATACTTTGGTTACATCGAAAGCAATAACCCATATAAATCAGTAAGTGTGGCTCTTTTATCTGATAACAAGTAGTTAGAAAGTGATAACCAAGTGATGAGAAAGTAGTTAGAGGCACCTAAAAACAACTAGCTGATAAGTGGTTTGGAGATGGCATTAAGGAGCGTACCCTTTGGTTTTTAAGTACGCTCTACATTGGATGTTATGTTAGTTATACTTATTTGTATTTTCCGCACTTCTAGAGCTTAATTCACCATTACTCCACTTTAATAAGTCAGATTTTAGGTTTATCGCGCTAGTTCTATTGAGTGTGATTGAAGTGCACTTCCCCCACATACATGTGTCTTCGATTAAAAAGTGGCTTTTTGCGTTTCCGCTGTAAAACTTCCAAGAATACATGTTTGCTGAGTTAACCTTGCTTTCATATGGAGGGGTTATTTCTTTTGTGAAGATGTCCCCATCTTTACTAGCTGTTTCTTCCCATTTTAAGTACTTGTCGATGGTTGAGGTGATAACAGGGATGTCTTCTTTGTGAATTGATAGTTTAAAGCTTCCTTCTCCGTATTTTTCTGCAGTATATGTCAGTATCTCCCCTGTATTCTTTATATCCATTAGTTTAGCAAATGTAGGTTGGTCGTAATATTTAGATGCAATGCTATTGTATTGTGTAATAGCAACTTGCGTATTAATCCTTGATTCACTCGTTATAGGGGTTGAGTTACAACCAGTGAGGGTTAATGCACAGGTCAATATTGCAAGATTTAGGTTTTTCATTTAACTATCCTTATGTAATTATCTATATTAAAGAGCAACTTACTAAACAAGATTGTAATCTAATGTTTTTGTACTTATTAATCCACTTAATTAAATCTTATTTAGTAAAAAGCTCTGCCTTATCACATGCTCTGAGAAATAAATATAATTTTTTATGGATGCTCTGCGTCATGATGAATTATTCAGTAGTACAATTTCGATAAAATAAAAAAAGTGAATTGATATTTGACCGCGGCTTGGTATCTAGCACCCAATAACCAAGTAGAGAAATCAATCTGGCATTTTAGTATCAACAGTTTATAATGCGCGACATATATCAATAGATAAACATCATTTAGGAATTACATATCCTTTCTTGTAATAATATTACCCAACAGTTCGGTGCTAAGCCGTTATTTGAAAACATTTCACAAAAATTTGGTGGCGGAAATCGCTATGGTTTAATCGGCGCTAATGGCTGTGGTAAATCAACCTTTATGAAAATTTTAGGTGGTGATTTAGAGCAAACATCAGGTAACGTTGCCTTAGACCCAAACGAGCGTATAGGTAAACTTCGTCAAGACCAATTTGGTTTTGAAACAGTTTCGGTTGTTGATACCGTGATTATGGGTCATACCAAGTTATGGGCGATTAAAGAAGAACGTGATGCTATATATGCTTTACCAGAGATGAGTGAAGAAGATGGCATGCGCGCCGGCGATCTAGAAGCTGAATATGCTGAAATGGACGGTTACAGTGCAGAAAGTCGTGCCGGTGAATTGTTAATGGGTGTAGGTATTCCTGTTGATCAACACTACGGTTTGATGAGTGATGTTGCTCCAGGTTGGAAACTACGTGTTTTATTGGCCCAAGCCCTATTCTCTAACCCAGATATTTTACTGCTTGATGAGCCAACCAACAACTTGGATATTCATACTATTCAATGGTTAGAAGAAACCTTGAACGAGCGTGACTCAACCATGATCATCATCTCGCATGACCGTCATTTCTTAAACAGTGTTTGTACACATATGGCTGATTTAGATTACGGTGAGTTACGTGTATTCCCAGGTAACTACGATGAGTATATGCTAGCGTCTACACAAGCTAGAGCACAGTTAATGGCTGACAATGCGAAGAAAAAAGCACAAATTGGTGAGTTACAAGCCTTCGTCGCACGATTCTCTGCTAACGCTTCAAAAGCAAAACAAGCAACTTCACGTGCTAAACAAATTGACAAAATTCAACTGGCTGATGTTAAAGCCTCTAGCCGTGTGAATCCGTTCATTCGTTTTGAACAAGAAAAGAAACTATTTCGTAACGCCCTTGTACTCGAAAACATGAGTAAAAGTTTTGATGATAACAAGGTATTAAATAACCTTAACATGATGATTGAAGTTGGCGAACGTGTGGCTATTATCGGTCAAAACGGTATTGGTAAAACAACATTTTTACGTACGTTAATGGGCGAAGCTGAGTATCAACCAACATCAGGTTTATACACTTGGTCTGAAAACGTTAACATTGGTTATTACGCGCAAGATCACAGCCATGAATTTGAAAAAGACATGACTTTATTTGAGTGGATGAGTCAATGGCGTCAACCAACCGACGACGAGCAAGCAGTTCGTGGTTATTTAGGTCGTTTATTATTTTCAGCTGATGATATTAAAAAGTCTGTTAAAGTGCTTTCTGGTGGTGAACAAGGTCGTATGTTGTTCGGTAAAATCATGATGCAAAAGCCTAATATCCTAATAATGGATGAACCAACTAACCACATGGATATGGAATCTATTGAGTCGTTAAACATGGCGATGGAGCAGTTTGAAGGTACCATTTTATTTGTCAGCCATGACCGTGAATTTGTATCAAGCTTAGCAACACGCATTATCGAATTAACTGAAGGTGGTTATACTGACTTTGCGGGTAACTACGACGAATATTTAGCGTCACAAGTTTAGTTTTAGGCTTAAGTTTAATGCTAACTATAGCTGTAACTTACCTTTAATCCCGCTTACCAAGGTATCATGATCTTATTATGATACCTTTATTTTTAGTTAACGCTTTTAAAAGGAGCGATTGTGCTCAGTTATCGTCATGCTTTTCACGCCGGAAATTTTGCTGATGTTTTAAAACATTCAGTGCTCACCCTAGTTCTCGAATATATGACCCGAAAAGAGAAAGGCTTTTATTATATAGATAGCCATTCGGGTGCAGGCATGTATCAACTGGCTGATGAATACGCACAAAAAACCGGTGAGTATAAAGATGGCATTGCCAAGTTAATCGAGCAACAAGATTTGCCTGAAGCACTTGAGCCCTACATTGATTTAGTTAAAGACTTAAATCGTGAAGAAGCTGAATTGTCTTTGTACCCTGGCTCACCTGGTATTGCTCGACAGTTTACTCGTCGTCAAGACAGTGCACATTTATTTGAATTACACCCAACCGATATTGAGCACTTAAAAGAATACAGCCAACGTTGGAACAAATCACACGTTAAACAATCTGACGGTTATCAAGGTGTTTTAGGGTTAGTGCCGCCGCCTAACCGGAGAGGTGTGGTATTAATTGATCCGCCTTATGAGTTAAAAGAAGATTACTTAAAAGCCGTGCGCACTATTGTTAATGCTTATAAAAAGTTTGCTACCGGCACCTATATTTTATGGTATCCAGTAGTAAAGCGTGAGTTAGTTGAGCAAATGCAAAGTGCTTTCACTAAAAGCGATGTACGCAATGTTGTGCAAGTTGAGTATTGCCAAAAAGCCGATACCACAGAATACGGCATGACAGGCACAGGCTTATTTATCGTTAACCCGCCATGGCAGCTTTCGCAACAGCTAGAAGAAATATTACCTTATTTAAAAGCGAAACTAGGCGAGAACGAAACAAGTTACACGCTTAAACAACTCATTGCTGAATAAGCGTTTTCACATGTTCTGTGTAACGTCGAGATACGGGTACAAGCTGTTGATTAACTAACTTTCATTTAGTTGACGCTCTGCTTTCAAACAATAGATAAACTAAGATAAAAAAGTGCACTGACTCAAATAGAATCAATGCACTTACTTTATTTAGCGTATTTAACTACAAACTTTAATTAGCGATACTTAATCAACTTCTTCGATATCATTTTGATCTATATCTTGTGGCGCCACAGGCTTTTTACGCTTTAATACCGGTAACTCACCAGCATCAGCTGCCAAAAAGCTTCTCTTAACAATTTTCTTTGCTTTAGGCTTTTTAGTCTGTGGTGCTGACTTAGTGTTGTCTTTGGCTTTAGTAACTACTTTGACTTTCTTAGGTTTTATGCCATTAAACTTAACTTTAAACCCTTCTACTTTGTCAAATGTTAGCTTTTGCTGTAAAAAACCTTCAACGTTTTTAAAACTTATCCAATCTTTTGGACCAACAAAAGAGATAGCATCACCTGTGCTACCAGCACGACCAGTACGGCCAATGCGATGAACAAATTCTTCAGTATGTTTTGGCATATCAAAATTAATAACATGCGATACATTGATTAAATCTAAGCCACGAGAAGCAAGGTCAGTCGTGATCAATATTTTCTGCTGACCTTTACTAAAGCCGTCCATAATTTGGTTGCGTTGGCTTTGGTTTAACTCACCACTTAACGCAACAGTGCTTAAGCCCTGCTCGGTTAATAAAGTTGACAGCCTATCAGTATCAGCTCGCGTAGCGGTAAAGATAATCATTTGTTGATGCTGTTCAGTGGCAATAAAGTGCTGGAGCAGCTTTTCTTTTTGCGTTAAGTTGTCACAAAGGTAAAAACGCTTAGTAATATCTTTATGCTCGGTATGGGCACTACCAATAGCAATACGTTTTGGTTTTTTCAATAACGCTAAAGCAAAGTCGTTGACTTGTGCATGATCTAAAGTTGCTGAGAACATTAATGTTTGACGTTTACGGTGATCGGCAGCTTTATTTATTTGTGCTAATTGATCTGCAAAACCAAGATCTAACATACGGTCAGCTTCGTCTAGAATAAGTAATTCTAAACCACTTAAATAGAAGTGCCCTTGTGTTAGGTGATCGGCTAAACGACCAGGCGTTGCGACAATAAAGTGTGGGTCTTTCTCTAATGTTTTAACTTGGTCATTAAAATTTTCACCACCGAGAATAAGTACGGCTTTAAACTGAGAGCCAGAAGTAAACATTCGTAACTGAGTAAATACTTGCTTAGCAAGTTCACGAGTAGGCGTTAAAATAACAACACGAGGATCACGCTTACTCAACGCTCTATTTTTTAATAGTCGCTGCATTGCAGGAATAATAAACGCTAAGGTTTTACCTGAGCCAGTTTTAGATGAAGCGATCAGGTCATGACCCGTCATAGCAGCAGGAATAGCTTGCTGTTGGATTTCTGTAGGCTCTTTAAAACCTAAATGTTCCACGGTTGACATTATTTTACTATCTAATCCAAAATCACTAAACTGCAAGCTTATTCTCCACTCTAATTAATCGGTATTTTTACTACATACACATATATAAATATTTATTAGCTTATTATACCCTGTATCCTTCAACATTAAGCCAAACTATTTAATCAAAAATAAAAATATTTTAAAACTCGGCGTTAGAAATAAATTAACTAAATTTTGACCTGCTGAAAATAACGCCTCATAGCAAAATTAACTTTTAATAAAAACGATTTACTCAATGAAAAAACTAGAATCATCATATACCGTTGTAAAGGCGATAAAATCGGATAAAAAAGATGTTCTTAGGTTCTATAAATCACAACAATATAGCGCAAGATTTATCGGGCAAGATCATTGTTACATCATAAAAGTTGATAATAAGATTATAGCAAGTGCACTTATATCTGCAGGCCAAGAAAATAGTAATTCTTGGCTATTACATGCTTTAGTAATCGACAAATCAATGCGCGGTAATAAACTCGCTAGTTTTCTTATTCGAGCAATTATTAATAACCGTTTTCATAACCAAGCTTTAGTTAAAGTAATATGTTTTGCTGATGAAAAACTCCAACAGCTTTATATAAAAAATAATTTCATTAAATACAATGAAACTAAACAGATAGCTACTCTGCCTGATGAATTCCAACAGCGCTTAAAACGTTACCAAATGAAAAACAAAAATCTGTGTTGTTACTTTTTCAGTAACGATAACCCCACTTTATTAGACAAATAACAACCTAGTTGTAAGCTACCTTCTTAGCCGCTATAAGTGTATTACTTAATAGACAAGCTATGGTCATAGGTCCTACGCCACCAGGCACTGGCGTAATTGCAGAACACTTACTCACTACTTCATCGTAATCAACATCCCCCACTAACTTGGTTACTCCTGTTTCGCTAGTGATACGATTTATACCAACATCAATAATAGTTGCCCCGTCTTTAACCCAATCAGCTTTGACGAAATTAGCAATGCCTACCGCTGCGACTAAAATATCGGCTTGCTTACACACCTCCGCCAAGTTTTTAGTTTTAGAGTGTGCAATAGTAATCGTACAGTTCTCTTGAAGCAGTAACATAGCAACCGGTTTACCCACAATATTAGAGCGGCCAATAACAACAGCATGCAAGCCGGATAGATCTGTGCCTAAATGTTCTTTAGCTAATAAAATACAACCTTGCGGAGTACAAGGAACTAACCCACCTTCTTCACCATTAAATAGTTTGCCAGAATTAACTGCATGAAAACCATCAACATCTTTTTCTGGATTAATGGCAGAGATAACTGCATTTTCATTTAGGTGCTTAGGTAAAGGTAACTGAACAAGAATGCCATGAACACTGTTATCACTATTAAGCTTTTCTAGTTCATTAAGTAAATGCTCTTCTGTGGTATCAATAGGTAAAACAATTTCATTGGAGATCATACCTATCTCCTGAGTTTGTTTAATTTTATTTTTTACATAAACATGGCTAGCTGGATCGTCACCAACAATAATAACAGTTAATGAAGGTTGTACACCGTGGCTCGCTTTTAATTCAGCTACTTCAACAGCTAAATGATCTCTTAAATTTTTCGCTATTAGCTTTCCATCAATATTCATTATTACTCACATTCTTAATTAGAAACAAAGACATCACAACACTGAAAGGTTTCAGTAGGAGTATCCTATCCTATGAAAAAAACCTGAGTTAGGGAATAGTTTTGAGGAAAAGATGTAGGAAATAACTTTAAGAATTGAGCTGTAAGTTCGTTTAGTAAAAGCTGTAAGCTTTGAGCTGTCAGTAAAGATCTGTTAGTGACTTTAGTCAAAGCTGTAAGTTCTAAGCTGTCAGCTTTCAGTAAAAATCTTTTAGTAACTTTAGTCTTTAAACTGACAGCTGAGAGCTCAAAACTGATAGCTATCTTTGGCGGATTTTAGATAGCAAAAAGCCCGTCACTTTCGTAACGGGCTCTTCTCAATAGAAGCCTAGCAAT
>Ga0209302_10000237_pt1 | contig 34121 bp, 4 predicted proteins | sample ArcOceMetagenome_2_FD_187445 | JGI IMG/M metagenome (GOLD analysis project Ga0209302, IMG submission 187445) | Marine eukaryotic phytoplankton communities from Arctic Ocean - Arctic Ocean ARC135M Metagenome (SPAdes) (version 2) | ecosystem: Environmental > Aquatic > Marine > Oceanic | place... | reverse complement strand
ACCCCTAGGTCATCTATCTCACTATCTAAGCATGAGATGAATGCTACTGTGCCCGGACACTCTCCCTCTCTATCAAGCCTCAAGGGCCCCCCTCTGCTGCCGTGGGGGTAGTGGGGGTAGGGAATGGGCGACTTCTCACGCACGCGGCGTGCAGCCATGGCATGCTCCGGTGTACGAGTCGGTTCGGTTCGGTCCGGTTCGTCGGGAGCCGCTTCGGGCGTACGCTACCTGGTTGTGCTCGCGCCGTCGCCCGAAGCGGCTCCCGAGCACAGCTGAAAACTGATTGAGCAAACTGGTCGAGCTGTGCTCGCGCCGTCGCGGCGGTCAGCGCTGGGGTGGTGAGCGGCGAGCTTCGCTCGGTGAGAGTCACCAGCGGCTCGTTGGACTGCCGCGCTGCTTGGGCTGTGCCCCTGGCCTGGGCACCCCACACCGGAGCCGAAATTCCTATGGTGGCCGCACTCCTGGCCGCGGTGTATGCGCTCGCGCCGATCGCCGGTCCAGCGCAGGGAGGCTCGATTGTCACGCTGCCGCTGCCCGCTGGTTGTGCCGCCACCGCCTGTCACTTCGGTACGGCGGGCAGCGCGCCTGCTACCGTTGTTCGCGGGAACGTGGTTTGCACAGCACCACCGGCGCTGCAAACTGGCGCTGCGACTTCCTTGCTGGAAGGCGTCGCACTGAATACTTCCGTGTTCTACGGCAGCGCCCAACTTCACGGCGACCTGGTACATCTCACCCGCCCGGGCGCGCAAGATGTGGGGACACCTGGTTCAGCGAGCTTCGAGAACATTGGCACACTGGTTGTACCGCCGCCTCTGACCAATTCCTTGGCAAGCGCGGCCCTGCGCCTGAGCTTTGAGCTGCTTGTCGGTCGTGGCACTGGCGGCGAGGGGTTCTCCGTCAGCTTCGCTGCTGTGCCGCGAGGAATGCAAGTCGATGAGAGAGGCGTGGCTGACTCTCTGGCGATTTCCTTTGCGAGGTGAGGACATCCCTGGACCTCCTCCCCCCCCACACCTCCACCCCCACCCGATTGAGCCCTTTTGCTCCCCTCACACCCGCTGCCCTCATCTCCTGTGAGTCTTTGATCGAGCACTCCTCCCTCCACTGAGCCTGCCCTTACCACAGTGCTGCAGCTCTCACCTCCGCCGAGCGCGCCCATACCCGCAGTACTGTGGCGCGCCTGACGGTGTGGTGGAGAGGCGCCCGACTCCTCACGTTGCGGCTCGATGCGCAGCACCCTACCAGCTGCAACTCGCACAACTGCCGCAACTGCGAGACTCGCGTCGCGTGCAGCCTCGCTACAGGCTGCTCCTACCGTGAGGGCGCCTGGGGCGGCGTGTGCGGCGTCAACAAGGTGCCAGACACCGGCCGATCTCTGCGCACTCTCCACGTCTTTCGCACGCACCACTTTGTGCCGGTGACGATCGAGGTCGCCGAGGAGCGCCTGAGCGTGCTCCACGACGGTCATACCTACGTCGGTGGTGCTTGCTCACGCGCCCTCTTACCCGCGCTCGCCCACTCCCCGCGCTCGCCCACTTGCCCGCTCTCCTTGCCGCACGCCATCGTCTCTCATTGGTCCATTCAGGTTTGCTCGTGCCCGGCTGGGAGGCTGCCGCCAGTTCGCAAAGATGGTCGGTCGTCTTTGGTGCGCGCACCTCTCTGTCTGCCTCCGACGAGCACAGCGTAAGGAATTTGCATCTAGAGCAGGGCGCAAGCGTGCGCGAGAACCCGTCGACGGTCGAGTTGTGGGCCGCGGGCGAGGCGTGTGGTGGCGGCGTCGTTGCGGAGTTCACCTACTATGCACAACCCGTGCTCTCTCGCGTCGCACCCGCACAGGGCCCCACGATGGGCGGGACCGTCGTGCAGGTCCTCGGTTCTGGCCTTCACCGCGGTACTGCGCCGTATTGCCGCTTCGGCGGCGTGGTGGTGGCGGCCACAGCGAGTGGGGACGCGGCCGCCTCCGCCCTCACGTGCAACGCGCCGCCAGTGGCGGGTGCGCCCAGTGACGACACAATCGATGTCGAGGTGTCGCTCAACGGGCTGGACTTCACTTCGACGCCCACTGGCCTGAGCAGCTACAAGCACACGACGCCGGGCGGCCTGTCCATATCGCCCGACAACACGGCGGTGGCCGGCGGAGGGACGATGGTAGTAGTGACCGGCATGGGACTGAGCGGGGGCGAGAACTGCCTGTGCAACTTTGGGAGTGCGGGCACGGTGAGCGCGTACATGGACGCGGGGCGAGGCGCAGTTTTCTGCCTCGCTCCCCCCGTCGAGACCACCGCCTCCGTGGTGCTATCCCTCGAGCTCTCGCTCAACGCCGGGTACGACTACACCACATCCGGCGCCACCTTCACCTACCATCCGCCACCGGTACTGCTCTCCTTCTCGCCGAGCCTCGGGCCCAGCCACGGCGGCACCTCTGTGGCCATCGGCGGCACGTTCGCCGTGGCGGACGCGTGGCACTGCCGCTTTGGCAAGGCCCGCGTGCCTGCCAGCCGCAGCTCCGACGGTGGGACGCTCACGTGTGTCGCGCCCGACGCGCCGATGGCGGGTACGCTGGGAAACGCCACGTGGACAGTGGCCAGCCTCATCTTCAACGCCGAGGAGCACCCCGACTGGGTGACCGACAGCGGCGGCGTGAAGGTGGCCAAGTACGAGCTGCGCGGCGACGCCAGCGTGGCAGCCGGCGTGCTGCACCTCACGCTCGACGCGCCGCGCCAGGCGGGCAGCTGTGTGCTGCTCGGTGTCCGCCCGCCGGACGGGCGCAACGCAAGCGCCTTCAGCGCAGTGTTCGACGCGCAGCTTGGCGGTGCTTGCGGCGTGCGTGGTGAGAGCGTCCACTGCGGCGCCGATGGGCTCAGCTTCGTCTTCAGCGACATAGGCGCCGACCTGGTGCCGTTTGGCGAGGCCGGTGCAGGCAACGGGCTGCGCGTGCTCTTCCACACGCATCCACGCCGGCGGTTCGTCGTCATGTACGCGGGGGTCCAGGTCGCCGCTGGCGACATGAACGAAAACCTACGCGCGCACCACCCGCAGCAGGTGGCCGTTCACTACGGTACCGACGGGCTATGGCTGCGCTTTGGAGGCACGCAGCTGGTCTCGGCGCTCGTGGTGCCAGGCTGGGCCCCGCAGGGCAATTGGCGCTTCGGGTTTGGCGCGCGTACTGGCTCGCTCCATGACTCGCATTGGGTGGACAACGTGTACATCGTTGCGGGCGAGCTCGGTTCGGACCGCGGCAGGCTGCCGCTCGAGGTGAGCACCAATGGCCAGCAGTTCTCGCAGGCGGGCCTCTTCTATAGGTACGAGCCACTCGCCTCGCTTGCCAGCGTCAGCCCCAACTCTGGGCCCCGCGCCGGCGGCACGGTGGTCACCGTCGCGGGCGAATTCCTCGCGCACGGAGTGGACCATCGCTGCTCCTTTGGCGCACACGTCGTTCCTGCCGCCCCAACGGACCGCGCCTCCGCATTGGTCTGCACCACGCCAGGCGGCGTGTGGATCGGCGGCGGCGGTGCGCACGGCATTGTCTTGGTCAATGTGAGCACTAACGGACAGGATTTCTCGACGCAAGTCATCAACTTCTTCGTGTTCGGCGTGCCAGAGGTCACCTCCATTTTTCCACTGGGTGGCCCGATCAAGGGCGGTAGCCTGATCAAAGTGTCGGGGCGCGACTTTGCTGCCGGCTCGCTGCCGCGCTGCCGCTTTGGCACCATCCTGGCTGCCGCCACAGTGCACGGTTCCGACAGCCTTGCGTGCGAGAGCCCCGCAGCGGTCGAGGGCTCGGTGTCGCTGCAAATCTCACTCAACGGTCAGCAGTTCACCGCCGACCCGGACCTGTTCACAGTGCACGGCAAGCCTGCCGTGGCCTCTCTGAGCCCCAGCAGAGGGCCGGTTGCGGGCGGCACCCTCGTGCGTGTGTCCAGCGCCGCCCTCGCCAGCGTGGGCGTGTACCGCTGCCGCTTTGGCGAGGCTGAGGCGCTGGCGACCTACAACGCGGCGGAACAGATGCTGAGTTGCTTCTCTGCAGCAGCCGTCGCACGAGAGTACTGCCTCGAGATCTCCCTCAACGATCAGGACTTCACCAACGACTGTGTCAAGTTCACTTTTGCCGAGACGGCCGCAACAGCGACTGCTAGCCCCACTTCAGGCCCGCAGCTTGGCGGCACACTCGTGACCATCCACGGCACGCATTTAGCGGGCGGCGTCGACTACCGGTGCCACTTTGCTAGCAGCGAGCTACTGAGCGCCGCGAGCGTCGCCGCCTCGTACGAGCCAACCGACGGCAGCGTATCATGCACCTCACCACCGCTGATCGCTGCGGCACAAGATCTGCGCGTCACGCTCAACGGGCAGCAGTACACCCTGGGCGTGCACTACGAGTCGTACCTCGAGCCGGTCGCGGTCGTCGTGTCGCCCAGCACGGGCCCGATCGAGGGCGGCACCCTCGTCACGGTCCTGGGCACCAGGTTAGCTCTTGGCTCTGACTATCGTTGCCGCTTCGGTGCTTCGGAGGTCGCAGCCAGCCCGGTATCGTCCTCGGAGGCCAATTGCGTCTCTCCTAACGTGAGCGCAACGGGCTGCTTCCACTTTCGAGTGTCACTCAACGGGCAGCAGTTCACAGCGATCAACCACACCTTCGGGTACTATGGCGCAGCGCAACTCGGCCAATCGTCGCTCAGCCCGAGCTCGGGCCCGAGCTCGGGCCAGACCCGTGTCGTGGTCAGCGTGGCGCACCTCTTGGGTGGCTCCGAGTACAACTGCAGCTTCGGCGCCGCGGGCACGGTGCCCGCTTCCTTCATCGCCGCCAGGCGCCAGGTTCTCTGCCTCTCCCCTCCTCGGGCAGCACCTCGCGGCCCGCAGCCATTCACGGTGGCACTCAACGGGCAGCAGCACGCGCATAGCACAGGCACCTTCTTCTTTGAGGGCACCCCGACCATTGAGCTGCCCTCGCCGCGCTCCGGCCCGCACGACGGTGGCACGCTGCTTACCCTGGCCGGAACGGACCTCGCCAACGGCTCTGACTACAGCTGCCGCTGTGAGCCTGGAGACTCTAACGACGGCACCAACGTCACAGCGGCACTTGTGCACACCGCCGCGGGCCCCGCTGTGCAATGCACCATGCCGCCTAGTAATCGCAACTGCGACAGCTACGGCCGCTGCCTCGCACGCAGGGGAGAGATGACCTGCTCTGTCTCGCTCAATGGGCAGCAGTACAGCAACACCGCACCGTTCGGCTACCATGATGTCGCGCGCGTTTCGACCAGTCTGCCTGCATGCGGACCTGTGCAAGGTGGCGCGCTCGTCACAGTTCACGGCAGCGGCTTCCTAAACGGGACCGACTATCGCTGCAAATTTGGCGGGGCGCTCGTTGTCACCGCCGAGCTGGTCGTGTATGGCAAGGGGTTGCACACGCGCCCGTTCGCGAAGCTCCAGGCCGCGATAAATTGCACCCTGCCAGCAGCGCCACTTGACGGCTGGACCAACCGGAGTGGAGTCCTCAGCATTGCGCTCAACGGCCAGCAATTCACGGGTGAGGCGCTGGAGTTCGCCGTCTACGCAGAGCCCAGCATCTCCGCCTCCAGCCCCACCTCGGGTCCGATTTTGGGAGGGACAAGCGTCCACGTGACCGGCAACGGCTTGCGGGGCGGCTGCGACTACACGTGCGCCTTTGACGGGGAGAGCGTTCCTGCTACCTTCAACGCCAGCTTCGGCGTCGATGGCGCGATCTTGTGCAGGCTGCCGCCCATGCCGCACAACGGCACGACGCAGCTGCGCGTCTCGCTCAATGGGCAGCAATTCTCGCTGCCGCTCCTATTCGAGCTGCACGCGCCCGTCTACGTCTTCTCGCTCAGCCCAAGCGCGGGACCGGCCGACGGCGCGACGCGCGTCAGGCTCAACGGGTTGCACTTCCGCAACTTCACCGACGCACGTTGCGCTTTCGGCACGGCTCACGTACGGCCTGTCTTTGGGAGCTTCACTGAGATAATGTGCGAAGCCCCACCGTCGTCGGCCGCCGCAGGCGACCTGCCTGTCTGGTTATTGGGTGCGGATACCGCAGCCACAACCGACACCGGTTGCTTCACGGACAGCCGCGGCGCCGACTACCGTGGCTTGATCAGACATACCGAGTCTGGTCACGCCTGCCAGCGTTGGTCATCACAGCAGCCACACACGCACCGGTACTCGGCGTACGCCTACCCAGCCGCCGGCATTGGCGAGCACGCGTACTGTCGCAACCCCGCCAGCCACAGCAATGGGGTGTGGTGCTTCACGACAGACCCGCTCAATCGGTGGGACTGGTGCGATGTTGGCGAGCGCCAGCCGAGCTGCGAGACGCACGAGATGCGAGTCTTTGGCAGCGCGTCCTTGCGTGGCGCGGGGCTTGAGCTCGCCACTCACCAGTTTGGATATGGCAGCACGCGCCTTGTCCCGCCTGAGACGGCGCCCCAACCTACCACCGCATTCCACTTGGACTTCGGCCTCTTAATGGGTCACAGCCTCCACCGCAGCAGTGATGTCGTGGTCTACTATGGTCCGCCGCTGCCGGGCGACTTGACGAGTGTCGACGAGCTGGCCGGGGACCTCGCGTTGCTTGTGCGTTTCTCCAAGCTGCAAGAGATGGGCGACGAGTGGCGGCCGCACCTTAGCGTCTCTCTCGGTGGCCAGCAGGTGTGGGACGTCGCCTTCGAGTCGTTTCGGTACAACGTGCTCGTGTCTGTCCGCATCACGCTCGACTCGCGCGCCCTGTCCGTTACGTACAATGGCGCGCCGTTGCTCCACGGACTCACGCTGCCCAGTCTGCAGCCGGCCGCTGGTTGGGAGATGGCCTTCGCGGGCTCGACGTTCAGCGTGGCTGACGTGCGCGTCTCCTATCTGCACGTCAACCGCGGCGCACTGGTTCCGGTCGAGGTGACTCTTAACCTGCAGGACTACACCGACGTTTGGCTGCCCTACCTCTTCTACGACTCGCCCATGCTGAGCGCGGTGTGCCCGGCGAGCGGGCCCACTGCGGGTGGCACACGTGTGGTGGTGCACGGCGCCGCTTTCCTAATGGGCCCCGATCTGCGATGCCGTTTTGGTGAACAGTCCGTGGCCGCCAGCTTGGACGTGGCCGCAGGGGCGATGGTGTGCGTTTCGCCAACCAACATGAGCGCCGCGGGGCCTACGCTGCTGCGGATCTCGCTCAACGGGCAAGATTACACGCCCTCCACCTTGCCCTTTGCGCCGCACGCGCCGCTGAGCGTCGATGCGCTTTCGATCGACCATGGCCCGACGGTGGGCGGCACGTCGCTCTTCGTGCAAAGCCCTAGGCTGCACGCTGGGGACGGTTTCCGGTGCCGATTCGGAAGTACAGCGCACTCTGTGCACGGCACGCATGTCATTGCGGCCGGTGCCAGGCGTGCTGTGCGATGCGTCACACCCGTGCTCGAGTATGATCCGCTTGTCACGGGAGAGACGCTTCGCACTGTGGCACTCGAGATCAGCCTAAACGCGCAGCAATACACCAACAAGTCGGTGGGCTACACATACTATGCACCGGGCGTTGTCTCACTGCTCACGCCCGACAGCGGCTGGTCGCAGGGCGCTGTCGCAGTTGTGCTGTTGGGTTCCGACCTCGCGAGCCCTGCCGGGCACACGCATTGCCGCTTCGGCGCGGCAGTAGTGGCAGCGAGTTTCATGTCGCCCATGACACAGGTGCTCTGCCTCTCACCGCCGGCGGTTGAAGCTAGCACGCAGAGCGTATTGATGCTGGACTTCGCCGAGGCGAGCGCTGCGGCGGCGGCCGAGGCTGAGGCCGCGAACTATCAGCTCCTAGGCTCGGCGCAGCTAGGGACGGGCGAGGTCTCGCTCACTTCCGAAGACTACCACCAGACGGGCTCGCTCCGGCTGAGCTCGCGACGGCTGCTCCTCGACGACTTCCGCCTTTCCTTCGACGCCTTCGTTGGCGACGGCACAGGTGGCGAGGGCTTCAGCGTGTGCTACGGCGAGCTGCCGATGACGGCCTTCGGGCGCTCCGGAATCGGCAGCGGGCTGTGCGTACGCTTCGCCACGCTCGACGAGCGCACCGCCGTCGAGTACGACATCAACAACGTGAAGCGGCGCGAGCGCAAGGGCGCCGTGCAGCAGGTGATTGAGTTGGTTTACGGTGGCAAGCTGCTGCAGAAGTTTGGCGCCGTCGACTTGCTGCGCCCGCTCGACTGGTCGCCCGTTGAGGTGGCGTGCGCCGGTGGTCGAGTTAGCGTGTCGTACAACGGGCGCAGCTTCTTCGACGCCGTGCACGTCGACGGATACGCGCCTACTGATGCGTGGGAGATTGGCATCGGCGCGAGCACGGGCACGTGGACAGACACGCACAAGCTCGCCCGCGTACGGTTACAACTGGGCGCATTGGTCGATCGGAGCGACGTGGTGGTCGAGCTGAGTTCCAACGGCCAGCAGTTTGTCAGCTCGAGGCTGCGCTTTGCATACTTCCCCACTCCAGCCATTTCGTTCATCCGACCCGAAAATGGACCTCTCTCCGGCCACACCGTCGTCACTCTGGCTGGCTCTGGCCTTGCCCATGGTCATTCGTATCGTTGCGCCTTTAACGGCACCGTTGTCCCCGCAACCCTTGTCGAAGAATCAGCGACGGCCGTGGTGGGCACTGTCGAGCTGTCAGGCTACACCGTGCGTTGCCGCTCGCCACCGCAGCCGCTCGCCGCGAAGCTCGGGCTGAGCGTCTCGCTCAACGCGCAAGATTATTCCACCTGCGGCCCTGCGGACGTCTTCACCGCCCAACTGGCACCGCGCGTGCAGTCACTGCTGCCGTCGAGCGGACCAACTCTGGGCGGCAGCAGGGTGTTTCTCGTAGGCGAGGGCTTCCTCGGCGGCGACGATGGCACTCGACTGTGCAGGTTCGGAGGCTGGGGCGGAGTCGAAGCGCACGTCATCAACGACACCCGCGCTGCCTGCGTGGCGCCCGCTGCAGCTGCCGAAGGAGCCGTGCCAGTGCAGATAAGTTCAAACGCGCAGGACTTCTCTACTCATGGGGCCAACTTCGCCTACTTCGAGCCGGCCGTGCTGTCGCAACTGGCGCCGTCTACCGGTCCCGCGCAGGGAGATACACGCATTACGCTTTACGGGAACTTCTCGGCGCTCGGCTCGGTGTACGCCTGCCAGTTTGACGAGGACGAGCCCGTGGTGCCGGCTACGCGCGAGTCGGCGAGCGAATTGGTCTGTGTCGCGCGTCCGCTATTAGCCAGCACGTCCTACCACATCAGCGTGACCCTCAATGGCGACGGTGCCGCAACGCCTCAAACGTGGGCGTGCGTGCATGCTTATGGTGTGCGCGAGGAGTTGTTTGTGCCTGGTCTAACCTCTGGGTGTGTCTGGCAGACTATGCACAGCTGGCGGTGCCCTTTGCTGCGTACGCTCTGCCCATCGTGGATGGGCTCAGCCCCACGTCGGGCCCCGTCAACGGCGTCACCACTGTCGCTTTCACGGGTAAGGGTCTGGCGAGAGGGTCCCGGCGGCAGTGCGCGTTTAACCGCACGCTGGTCAACGCATCAAGCGTGGACGATGAGCGGCTGCTGTGCCTCGTGCCACCGTCGCTCCTTGGCGCAGGCCCACTCTCGGTGTCCATTAGCTTGAACGGCCAGCAGTTCTCCCGCCTCGCGCTGCGCTTTGAGCAATACGAGGAGCCGCGTGTGCTCTCGCTCAGCCCGGCCGTCGGCCATGCCGCCGGCAGCACGACGGTGCAGCTGCACGGCGACCACCTGCTCGGCGGCACCGACCGGTTCTGCCGCTTCGGTGCACTCTCCCCGGTGACCGCGGTGCCCGTGCCCGGCTCTCCCAGTGCAACGTGCTTAATGCCACCATCGGCCGACACCGGCTTTGCGCCGCTGCAGCTCTCGCTCAATGGCCAGCAGTACACAGCAGCGGCGCCTGTCGCCCGGTACGAGTACCTGACCACCATAACGCAGCTGGTTGTGAGCCCCGCCAGTGGGCCAGTAGACGGCGACACCCTTCTGCGCATCGGTAGCTCTGAGTTTGCGGCGGGCGTGCACTTCCTGTGCCGCTTTCGGCAACCGGCAGCAAGCTCCGTCTTCTCGACCACGCTCGTCATCGTCGATGCAGTTCTGAGCGCGAGCAACTCCTCCGAGCTCAAGTGCACGCCGCCGGCAATGCCTGCAGGCACCACTTCTCTCGAGGTGTCACTAAACGGGCAGCAATTTTCCAACTCATCCCTTCTATACATCATGCACACGGTGCTGCAGCTGCACAGCCTCAGCCCCTCGAGCGGACCATTTTTGGGGGGGACTGCAGTGACGCTTTCCGCCACGGGGCTTACCTCTGGCGTGCATTACTTGTGCCGCTTCGTACCGCCATTGGCTATGGCACCTGTCGTGATGCCGGCAATAACAACAGGATCGGAGTCGCTCGTGTGCATCACGCCCGCCACCTCAGCCGCTTGGGCTACAACGCAAGTGCAAGCAACCCTCAACGGGCAGCAGTTCAGCCAGATGGGACTTAACCTCTCCTATTACCCGCCCCTCTCCGTCTCGCTCTTCAGCCCGACATCCGGGCCTGTGGGTGGTGCCACGCGCGTGGTGCTCGCGGGTAGCGGATTCATCGACACGTGGGAGCTGCAGTGCCGGTTCAATCGCGCCGTTGTCAATGCCACCTTCCTGTCGGGCTCACAACTCGTGTGCATCTCGCCGCCCGACAGCACGGCCGGCTTGCGCAGCAAGTTCAGCGCCAACTTCAGCGCCGCCACCGCCGCAGGCCGCCTCTTTGGTGCCGCTGCGGCGGAGAGCGCCAGCATGCTCGTGCTAACCGACCCGTCCTTTTACGCGGCGGGCTCCCTTGTGCTCGACCTCGACCTCGAGCCACCGCTCGCCGGGCACGCCGTGCGCTCCTTCGAGGCGCGCTTCCTGCTTGCGCTCGCAGCGCGCGCCGACGACCAACCTCCTTGCGTCGGTTGCGACCTGGCCGAGGCGGAGGCGCGCCTGGTAGGCGACGGCGTGAGCTTCAGCTTCGGCGACATACCGCTTGGCCTCGTCTCAGAATGCGGCGCTGGCCAGGGCCTCCGCATCCTCTTCCGCACGTTCACGCACAGCCGGCTTGAGGTCTTCCTGGCGGGGCAGTTGCTGAGCAACACCAGCCTCACCGCGCCGCGTAATGCCACGGCTGCCGTGGTTATTCTCGTCACCAACTCACAACTCACGGTGAGCCTGGACTCGCAACCACTGCTCGCGCTACTAACGTTGCACCCGTGGCAGCCTGAGTCGCACTGGCGACTCGCGCTCGGGGCGCGCAACGGTGCCTCCGCGGTGATACAGCAGGTGTCGGCGCTCAGCTTCACCGGCTCGCAATTTGACGACCTCGACGAGGTCGCCCTCGAGGTGAGCGCCAACACGCACGACTTCACGGCCGACGCCATGCGCTTCGCCTACCGTGCTGAGCCGCAGCTTGTCACAATTACGCCGCGCACCGGTTCGGTACTGGGCGCCACTAGCTTCTCGCTGGCCGGCAGTGCGCTGCGCGGTGGCTCCGACAGCCGCATCACGCTGAGCAATGTCACGGTGCACGCGAGTTGGGTTTACCAAGGAGGCGACGCACTTCTCGGTGTGGCGCCGCCGCTTGGCAGCAACACCACGGTGTTCGTGAGCGTGAGTGTTGGGCTCAATGCGCAGCAGTTCACCGGGGGGCTCGACTTCGGATATTTCATTGACCCGCGTGTGGACGAGGTCAGCCCCAGCACTGGCTCTGTTCTCGGTGGGACGCTGGTCACGCTGAGCGGAAGCGACTTCAGCGGTGGCTCGGTGTACCGTTGCCGTTTCGGCGACACCCTCACCGATGCGAGCGTCAGTGGCGACAATTATGACCACTTGCTGTGCCAGTTGCCGCCGCAGCTACCCGTCACACCGCGAGCCGTCGAGGTCTCGCTCAATGGGCAGGAATTCAGTTCGTCCGGCCTGCTGTTTTTCGTTTACGACACACCCTTGCTATCGAGCCTCTCACCATCGGGCGGGCCATCCGAGGGCGGCACGCTGGTTCAGATGCAGGTGCAGGGGGCGGACTTGTCCATAGGCTCGCACTACTTGTGCCGATTTGGCGGCGTCATCGTCAATGCAACCTACGCAAAGGACGACCATCGGATACACTGCTACGTGCCGCGCGCCAACGCAAGCCTCACTCCACCTGCCGTGGTCCCTGTGGACGTATCGCTCAACGGGCAGGACTACAGCAGTGCACGCGCCGTGACCTACTCGTACTACGTGCCACCCATGCCAACCTTGACCTCACCGGCCACTGGGCCGGAGCTGGGATCGACGAAGGTGCGCCTCTCAAGCGCACTCTACGGCAACGGTTCCGACTACCGGGTCCACCTGGATAGCTTCGGCTCCAACTTCAGCGTGCTCGTGCCGTCCGTGCCACGGCCCGACCACATCGAGTTTGTGACGCCCCTGGCCATCTCTGGCGTCGTCGTGCTGCGCACGAGCCTCAACGCACAGCAATACTCACCGCCCGACCTCAGATTCACGTTTTACGCACAGCCGTCGCTAAGCACCATATCGCCCTCGTGCGGCCCTCGGCACGGTCAAACCTCGGTCGCGATCATCGGCACGAACCTCGTGAGGCATGGCAGCCACAGGCTGTGCGAGTTTGGCTCGTTGGTCGATGCCAGCAGCCACGGAGAGGCATCGCTCAAGTGTATCTCGCCGTATGCGAGCGCCAGTTTTCACCCGTTTGAGGTGACGCTCAATGGCCAGCAGTACACCGTGGACGGGCTAGTGTGGGCATTCACGAGCACGCCGCGAATCTCAAATATCTGGCCGGTTATGGGGGAGACGAGCAGCAATCTGGTCGTCACCATTAGCGGCTCCGGCTTCTCCCCCGCATGCGACGCCCGCTGCAACTTCACCGAAGTGCAAGTTGTGCAAGCGTCATACGACGCGGCGAGCGGCAACCTGTGGTGCCAACCGCCGTCAGGCACCCACCTGCTCAGCACGATTGTCGAGGTCTCACTCAACGCGCAGCAGTACACGGCCGACAGCAGGGTATTTACGTACTACGACAAGCACACAGTCAGCACAGCTAACCCGAAGCAGTACCGCGTCTGCCCCGCCCCTTGCACAGAGCCCGATAGCTGGGAGACCCGCTTTGTGAACACGAGCATGATTAATGTGCAACCGAGCACGTCGCACATCTTTGGTGGCACAACCGTGACTCTGAAAGGTACTGGCTTCCTCGACTACGGGACGCTGCAGTGCAAATTTGGGGGGGGCTCCGTCGTCCGGGCACTCTTTGTCAACTCGACCGAGATCGAGTGCGTCGCGCCGGCGATCTCCGAGCTTGGGCCCAATGTTTCCAGGGTCGGACTTGAGACCTCGTTCGATACCGTATCGGACGTGCTCGTCGTCGAAGGGCTTGCGCATGTCGAGGGCGGCGTGCTCAAGCTCACCAACAACGCTCCGCCTAAGCTGCAAGAGCCGTCCATTGAAGGAAACACCAGTCCAAGTGACAGGATCTACACAGCAGAGGGCGCCGGCTGGGCGCGCACCAACTTCCAGCCGCTACAGCCAGAACTCCTAGGTTGGCAGATGCACTTTGAGATCTTCATCGGCGGCGGCTGGGGCGGCGACGGCTTCTCAGTTGTCTACGGTGCGCTTCCCGACGCGGCGCTGCTGAAGGAAGCCGGCGGGCTGACCGCGTACGGCGTCGCCACCAACGCACCCTTTAACGGCCTGCTCGTCTCGTTTGTGACGGCGGCCAACTATTTGCGTGTCGAGTACAATGGCGAGCTCATCGGGTTGTGGGAGGTGCGCGCCGATGCGCTGCGCACCGCTGCCTGGACCGGCATAGACCTCAACTATTCGCCAGCCAGTGGCCTCTCCATCTACCACGCCGGCTGGAGTCGCTGGGGCAGCGACTGGGACACCGGGGGCCACGGCGGCGCAACGACCGAACACATCGCCATCCCCGGCTACGCTCCACGGCGTGGCTGGCAGTTTGCGCTGGGTGCGAGCTCGTACCGGTGGAGCGACTACCACTGGGTGGACAACCTGCGCATCTCGAGCAACTGGTCGGTCGGAGGGACGGCCGCCTACCCGCTAAGCCTCTCGCAGAACGGCCAGACCTTCCACCACGTTGGGCAGGACGTCGCCTACCACGCGCCACCAGCGGTGTCCATGATTGTCCCTGGCACCGGCCCCGTTGCCGGCGGGACGCACCTCCTCGTCTCGGGCGTCTACTTTGAACACGGTGACAATTACAAGTGCCGCCTTGGCGACGTCGTAATCAATGCGCAGCTCCTGAGCGACAGCCTGCTCGAGTGCTACACCCCACAGACGTCCACAAACCACCACGCGCACTTTGCGATCTCCCTGAACAACCAGCAGTTCACGACCGACCCCGTGTACTTTTCCTACGAGCCAGCGTATCACGTCAGCTTTATCAATCCCGACCTCGGCCCAAAGGTGGGAGGTACCATCGTCCTGATCCACGGTTCGAACTTCGGGGGCGGTGACGCCTACCGCTGCAAGTTCGGCCAGAGCAAGGTGGTTGGCTACCTTTTCGGTGACAAGATGCACGGCTACTATCTCGAGTGCACTATTCCGAGCCTCAACTTGACATCCGACACAGACACGTTTGTCCCAGTCGAGGTGTCGATCAACAACCAGCAGTACACTGGGGATGCAGTGCAGTTCAAGTATTTTGCGACTCAGCTCCTCCTCAGCATTGAGCCGAGTACCGGCCCCACGCTTGGCGCCACAGAGGTCCTCGTCGAGTTGGAGTCGCTCCAGGCCGACACCGAGACGAGCTTTTGGTGCAGCTTTGGCGGCCGCATCACCTATGGTATACTAGTCGACACGACCGTCGTGCAGTGTCCCTCACCTGCCACCCTGCAGCCGGGCCTTCCAAGAGAACCCTTCGCAGGGCCGGTCCACCTTCGCGTGTCAACCAACGGGCAGGATTACACCAATGCGAAGACTTTCAACTACTACCGACCGCCGAGCCTGGCCGCCGTCTCGCCGAGCTCCGGTCCTGTCGAGGGAGACACGATAGCCAGCATCACAGGGGCGAATCTCATGAATGGTTCGGTCTACCGCTGCCGCTATGGATACACCGAGAGCCAAACCGTGCTCTACACAGAGGCCTTCTACCAGCCCAGCTTGGATTTGGTCACGTGTAAGAGTGCCGACGGCCAAGTCACTTTTGGCAGCTCCGCGGTGTCGCTGCAAGTCAGTCTCAACGCGCAGCAGTACACGGACGACCTGCTCTTGTTCCAGTATTTCAACGTGCCGGTTGTGGCTGCGCTGAGCCCCTCGACCGGCCCTGTGAAGGGAGGGACGTGTATCACGCTGTCGGGCCAGAACTTCATCGACGGGTCCAACTACCGGTGCCGTTTCTCACACTGGGGCGTCAACCACTTGGTCGACGCGACGGCAGACCAGCTCTCCATACCGCCGGTGGTCCGTTGCTACTCGCCGCACGTCGACGGCCAAGGCGCGGCCAACTACGACTTTCAGCTGTCGCTCAACAACCAGGACTTCACGAGGCTCGTGAACAACCCGGCGCACTTCGGATACCACGGCAACTCGAGCCTCAGTGCCTTTAGCCCGTCGTCGGGCCCGATCCTCGGCGACACCAACATCACCATCGTTGGCAGGCACCTGGGAAATGGCTCCGACTACCGCTGCCGCTTCGGCTGGATGGGCTCGGTTGTGGAGCTTGTTGTTCCAGCCCAGTTTGAGACACAGTCCGGTGATGTGACCTGCCTCGCGCCGGACTCGCAGGGTCACTACGGGGGGCTCCCCATCGAGGTGACGCAGAACGGGCAGCAGTACACGGATTATGGAGTGCTCTACGTCTACTATGGCCCCGTGTCAGTCTCGAGACTTGTGCCCGTCGCTGGCCCTGCCCAACTCGACACCACCGTCTTGGTGTGGGGTGGCAACTTCGACCTTGGGAGTGATTACCGTTGTGGCTTCGGTGACCTAGGCAGCGCCCTGCGTTTCCCCGAGCTTGCGGCGGGTCATGGCGTCGCGAACATCCCGGCGACGCGCATCAACGCCTCGTTGCTCAAGTGCCGCTCGCCGCTCGCCAGCCTGAGCGGCGCCTTGCCAGTGATGGTCTCGCTCAATGGGCAGCAGTACACGGACACCAGCGCCGACTTTTTCTTCTTCACGCCGCACCACGTGCTCAGCGTCAGCCCGAGCAGCGGCTCCAGCTTAGGTGGTACGACAGTCACTGTCATGGGCACCGGGTTCATTGACTTTACGCACCCGCACCCCATTGAGTGTCACTTCGGCGCGAGCCCGGCGCACACGCAACTTCTTGACAACCAGACGCTGCTGTGCATCTCTCCGTCCGCGACCGCGGCGGGGTACACGCGCGAGGTCCGCTTCGACTTTGAGCACGAGAGTAGCTGCGAGTCCTGGGGTCAAGGCGAGGTCGCAGCTGGGACGCACATTGGCGGCGTGTGGGGCGTGCGCGCCGATGGCACTTCGTACAAAGAGAGTAGCATACTGGCAGGACACGCGTGCGCACGCGCCGGCCTCTTGCAGCTGACGGGCGCGCACTACTTTCAGACGGGCAGCTTCGTGTGGGACCTTGGTCCGCGCGACTTCGACATCCATTGGTTCGCGCTTTCGGCCGACATTTACATCGGCGGCGGCTCAGCCATCACACTCGGTGAGCGCAGCAGCGGCGGGATGGGGCTCAGCCTCTGTTTCGGCAAGCTTCCGGACGCGCCCTTTGGTGAGTTTGGCGCCGGGGACGGGCTGCGACTCAGCTTCCTGACGTCGAACTCCTCGCTCCTGGTCTCGCTTGCGAGCCAGCCGCTGCGCCAGGTGCACATCGGTACGGCGGTGCGCGGTGCGCGTAAATTTGTGCTGCTCGAGATCGTATGGCTGCAGTCAGGCCTCTCGGTCCTGCTCGATGGGCAGTCCGTGGTGAAAGAGATGCCGATCGAGCTAAACGGAAACACCGACTGGTCGTTCGGCGTCGGCGCGCGAACCGGCTTGCCTTTCGACGCGCACCTTGTGGACAACATCATGGTGCGTACCGGCTCGTACCTGTCATCAGCGGAAGCCGCTCTCGAGGTGACGATGAACTCCGATTCGTTCTCGAGCAACGCGGTGGGCTTCAAATACCTACCTCAGCCAGCCGTCTCGCACCTCAGCGTCGATCGCGGCCCCGTGCTGGGTGAGACGCTCGTGACCGTCTATGGCTCCAACTTCGCGGGTAGTTCACATAGGTGGTGCCGCTTCTCGCAAAGCTCTGTTTACGCGCAGCACCACATGCTGAACGACTGGGCGGTCGTGCCGAGCACGTTAGACAACGTGACGGGCACTTCTATGCGGTGCTACTCGCCGCCCATGAACGCCTCAAAGGTGGCGCTCGAGGTGACCATCAACGGAAAGGACTACACGCGCAGCCACGTCCCGTTCCTCTTCTACGAGGTGGGACTCTTCGCCGTAAACCCCAGCCACGGTTCGCGTACTGGCGGCAGCCTCACCACTGTGCGCGGTCAGGGCTTTGCTGCCGGCGCGAGTTACGGCCGGTACTACTGCCGCTTCACCGAGGCGTCGACGCACCAAGCTGTCCACGCGAGTTTTGACGGGGCGAGCGACACACTGCTCTGCACGGCGCCCTGCCATAGCGCTGCGGGCACCTCGCTGCTCTCGGTCTCGCTCAACGGCCAGCAGTTTTCACGCGATGCTATCCCTCTGCACCTGTACGATCTCTCGATCGCCGCCGTTGCGCCCCCCTATTCCATCCACCACGGCAATCAGATTATCCAGGTGACGGTGCATGGTCTCCGATCCACCACCCGCAAGACCTGCAAGCTCCAATACACGCACCTTGCCACCGCGTCCGAGTTCAACGCCTCCCACGGCATGGACTTCTGGTACGGCACGTCGATCGTCGAGGGTACCACCGTCGCGCCCGAGGTGCTCACGTGCTCCACGCCATCCGCGCGCGATGCGGGCATCTCGCGTCGCCTTGTCTTCGACTTTAACCAGGGAGTGAACCTGACCTCTTGGCTCGATGTGTCCCCCGACTCGCCCAGACCCAGCTCGCTGCCTGCCTCCAATTCGTCGGTTGAGAGTGAATTGCAGGGTGACGCACGCATTGACGACGGGAGGTGCGCCTCCCGTCAGTAGTAGTGGTATGCATGCATGCACACTCGCTACCCGCCCCTTCGCAGGCTAAAGCTTACAGGCCTGATGCACTTTGAGCACGGTGCATTTTTGCTGCCTCTAGCTGGGTTGCGTCCCTGGCATCGCTTTGAGTTGCGCACGCTTGTGTACGTCGGCGACTCCGAGGTCTTTTGCAGTTATGATACGGCCCGAGGTGGCAAGGTCTACGACGGGCACGGCTTCAGCTTGCTTTACGGCGACCTCAGGCGGCGCGGGCTTGGCCAGCTGAGCAAAAGCGCCGGACTACGCATGCAGTTTGGCACATCAGAGCAGGAGGAGCCGCTGCCGACGCTCTCTATCCTGTACGACAACTTGCTGGTAATGAGGCTGCCGCTGCAGCCGCGCTGGCGTAGGTATACTTGGGTGGCGCTGCGCATCGGCTACAAGACCGCCGACTCGCCCTCCGGGCTGGTCGTCGAGCGCGACGCAATCGTCGACTGCCGCGACGTTGCGGTGGATGGGTTTGCGCCGCGCGCCTCATGGCGGTTCGCATTCGCAGCCAGCAACGGGCTGGCGACTGACAACCACTGGCTGGACGACCTGACGCTGACAAGCGAGGCGCTGCTCGAGTCCACCGATGTGGCGGTCGAGGTGAGCCTCAACGGGCAGCAGTACACGTTGGATGGCGTGAGCTTCACGTACGACGCCCCGGTCTATGTCTCGAGCTTCTCTCCCACGACCGGCCCCGCTTCTGGCAACACGGGTGTCGCCGTGTCTGGCGCCATGCTCCAGCACGGTCTCATGTACACATGTCGTTTTGGTGCTGTGGAGACGCCATCTATTTACAACGCCACAACGGGCGAGGTCGTTTGCACGCAGTCACCGCAACAGCTATCCATCGAACTGCCGCTTGGCGTTTCGCTCGACCGCACCAACGTGGCAGACGCGCAGCGTGCCGACTTTGGCCGCTACCAGTATTACAACGGCTTGGTTTCGGAAATCTTCCCGACTGGCGGTCCAGTTGCCGGCGGCACGGCGTTACTTGTACACGGCGTGGAGCTCGAGCTCGGTTCGCACTATAAGTGCCGGTATGGCAATGTCATCACCGCAGCGGAGCTCACAGGCCACGCCCGCTTTCGAGAGCGCGAACCATGGTGCGCTCACCTTGACGTGAGCTGCCGGTACAATCGAAGTGTTGAGTGGGGCAACGTCACTCGGCAGCAAGCTGATTTTCTGGACCCGACTAACGTGGCCTGCATCACGCCACCGATGATGACGGCACAGACGCTCAATTTTACCGTCTCTCTCAACGCTCAACAGTACGCGGGACACGCACCATACCTGTACTACAGGCAACCAGCTATCGCGACTCTATGCCCTAATTCGGGGCCTTCACTTGGCGGCACTCGCGTCACGGTCACTGGCACCGACTTCATTGAGTTCGCCGGCCAAATCTGCCAGTGGGGCCCCGATGTTCGCAATCTATCTAGCTCAGCTACGCGTTCTGCCACGGTGCCAGCAAGTCTGATCGATGCCAGCACGATGCGGTGCGTGGCCCCCGCCTCAGGAGACGCAGTGCTGGCCGAGCGACTGGTCATGGCCGCGCAGAACGCCTCGCATGCGAGTCTTAGAGGCGACGCCGCCTTCTGCACTGAGGCGTGGTGCGACGCTGCCCCCCTTCGCGTCGCTGGTTCCGCAGTCGTGTTGCTGACTGCGATGGAGTCACAGTCGAGCGGCGCGGTCGTCCTCCCACTGTTGGGCCGGGGGAATGTCGACCACACGCACTTCCGCGTCAGTTTCTCCTTCGACGTGCACCATACGTGTAGCGGTGAGGTTTTCAGCTTTGGCTTTGGCCCACCTGACCACCTCGTGCGTGGTGCGGAAGGAAGCACAGGTGGCCTTTCCATACTCTTTGTGGGCAAGCCCGACCAACCTTCGGAGCTGCGGCTGTTCCTAGACGGTGCAGCACACTTGTGGCTCGAGACGTCTGGTTGGCTTTTGCACGGCGCCGCGGCGATCGAGGTCACGCACGACGAGATGGGGCTCAGTGTGTGGCACAATGGGCGGCTGGTGCTGCGCGAGTTTGTGCTCGACGGCTGGGCGCCAGCTGCTGACTGGACCATCATGCTCGGCGCGTCGAACGGGCGGTACTGCCGCTGCCGCTGCTTTGCCGCCAGTTTGGAGGTCTCCTTCGGCGCCCTCACAGTCCCGACTGTCGCGGCGGTCGAGCTGGCTGTCAATGCCCAGCAGTTTACAGCTAACAACGTCACTTTCGTTTACTATGCCCCGCCTGTCGTCTCGGCAGTGGCCCCTTCACACGGCCCGACGGCAGGTGACTCGGTCGTTGTAGTGACGGGGTTGAACCTCGCCTTAGGCTCGCACTACATCTGCTCGTTTGGTGGTTCGCGCGTGCCCGCCTCACAAGAGGGCACTCGTAGCGACCAGACGATATTCTGTCTGGCACCGCCGATGCCACAGGGGTTTGCGAGTGTTGAGGTGAGCCTCAATGGCCAGCAATTCTCCTCATCCACAGTCGACTACAGCTTCCAAGTGCTGCCCGTTGTGCGTCGGATCACGCCACCCCGTGGGCCACCGAGTGGTCAGACCCTCATCTCAGTATACGCTGACCACCTCGAGCGCCACTCGCAAAGGCACTTGCATAACAGCACTGGATACTTCTGCCGTTTCAGCACCAACTCGTCCGTTGTCCCCGCCACGTACAACCACGATATAGCACGTCTTGAGTGCATAACGCCGCGGTTGCGTGGTGGGCGGAGCGTCCCTGTGGAGGTCACAACCAATGGGCAGGACTTCTCAACCACTGGGCGCGCGTACTGGGTCGCGGCTTCGCCACTCATTGTCAGCACTGTCCAGCCTGAGACAGGAATCTTTGCCGGAGGCAGCCCCATGACCCTTCACGGGACTGGCTTCGAGTTTGGATTCACAATCACGTGCAAGTTTGGCACATCGTCGCTGAGGTCTCACGCCAACTTCAACTGGTCGGACAGCGCAATGCCGCCTGCTGCGTACTTGAGCGAAAGAGCCGCTCGATGCAGCGTGCCCTCTTCGCTCACTGCAGGCCATGCGCAGGTGTTCTCCGATAACATGTCCGCTGCCACCGATCGCACCCTCTATGGTGATGCCTTGGTGACAAATGAAATGCTGCAGCTGACGGCCTTTGGCAGCCCCGGCGCCTACCTCCTACCAAGGTTGCAGCGGAACGAATCAATCTGCCACTTTTCGCTGCGTTTCTGGCTGAGCATGCCTCGGCCGAGCAGCTGTCACGACGACCCTTTCATTTGCAAAGGCCAAGGCGTCCACCTCTCGTTTGGACCAGTGGTTCTCGCGGCCGGCCCCAACATCAATAGCGGGGAAGGGCTACACGTATCTTTGGTATCAACCTCTATGCGACTGCTGCTCGTTACACTTGACGGCGAACCCGTGGGACGACCGATCCGCAGCCACTACCACGACCTGCAGCCACCAGTGGAAGTGGAAGTGGCGGTCATCAATGCCAGGCTGAGCGTGCTCGTAGGTGGTGACGCGGCCGTCGCGAATACCTCACTGCGCGCGTGGCACTGGCAGCCAAACGTCGACTGGGACTTTGTGCTGAGTGTAACGCACGGTTTCTCTGCCGGCAAGCACGCTATCGGCGCCGTGCAGCTGTTGACGGGGGCGTGGGTCCACGAACAAGCCACAGCATTCACACTTACGCAGAATGCACAGCAGTTCGCTACGAGCGACGTCAAATTCGTGTACCACCCGACACCAGCCATCTCGAGCTTCAGCCCCATGAGCGGGCCGACGATCGGCGACACCAAAGTGCGCATACTTGGTGTCAACTTCGAGGGGGGGCTGAACTACACATGCCGGTTCAACTCGACGATTGTGCGCGCGACTCTGGACGAGACGCACGACGAATCAACGCTTCGCTGCGAATCTCCACTGCACGTAGCAGGAACGTTCCCGTTGGAGATCAGCGTGGACAATGTCCTCTACACGAAGAGCCGGCTGGGTTTCTCCGCATACCATGACCTTATCGGGTATGATCTCAAGCCCGTAGGCGGGCCCGTGAGTAAAGGCACAGCGGTGACAGTCGAAGGCCCCTCCTTCGCCGGCGGCTCGGACTACCGCTGCAAGTTTGGCGCGCTGCCGGTGCGCGCGACGCCCCTCTCGGCCGGCCAGCTGACGTGCACGTCTCCGGACCAGCCCGAGGGCGCGGGCGGGCGGGGTGTGGAGGTGACGATGAACGGGCAGCAGTACAGCCGCAGCGAGGTGCCGTTCGTGTACCACGCGCCCGAGGCCGTGGCGAGCCTGAGCCCCGCGAGCGGCGCGACGGCGGGCGCGACGCCAGTGCGGGTGCTGGGCGCCGACGCCCAGCCGTTCAAGGAGCGGCTCTGCCGGCTCGGCGAGCGCGACCGCACGGTGGCCGCGCAGTGGACGAGCAGCGGTGAGTACCGCTGCGTCTCGCCCTCCGCGTCAGCCGCCAACGCGACCACGAGGCGCGCGCTCGACTTCGGCGCGCCGCTGGCGGGCGTGGCGGCGCTGTACTCGCGCACGCCGAGCGACGCTGCCGTGCGCGACGGCGTGCTGGTGCTCACCGAGGCGCAGCCACTGCGCTCGCGCTCGGTGGTCATCGAGCTACCGGCGCTGTGGGAGGAGCAGCGGCACTTTGAGGCGAGCTTCGGCCTGTACGCCGGCGGCGGCAACGGCGGCGAGGGCGCGAGCGTTTGCCTCGGCGTGCTGCCGGAGGTGCCGTTTGGCGAGGAGGGCGCAGGCGGTGGGCTGCGGGTGCTGCTGCGCACGCGCGCCGAGAAGCTGGAGGTGCACTTGGGCGACGTGCTGCTGCTCCGGCGCGCGCTGCCATCCTCCCTCGTGCGGGCTGGGCGCTTTGTGCGCGTGCTGCTGGCGCACGGCCCGTCGGGGTTGAGCGTGCAGCTGGATGGCGAGTGGTTGGTGCAAGAGCTGGCCCTGAGCCCCTGGGCGCCGCTCTCGACCTGGCGCTTCGGCATCGGCGCGCGGACCGGCGTCGAGGCGTACGACGAGCACAGCGTCGACAACGTGCTCCTGGTGGCGGGCTCGGAGCACGCGGCGCGGCCGGTGGTGGTGGAGGTGGCGTCCAACGGGCAGCAGTTCTCGACGAGCGGGGTGAGGTTCATGCACAACGCGCCCCCGGTCGTCTCGGCCTTCTACCCCGAGCGTGGCCCGCAGACGGGCTCGACAGTGGTGCGGATCCTCGGCGCAAACTTTGGCGCGGGCGTGCACTTCATGTGCCGGTTCGACGGCGTCGCTGTGGACGCTCGCTACGACGAGGCCAACTCGACGATGCACTGCGCCTCCGTCCCGCGCGCCACGGCGAGGGCCGCCCCGCTCGAGGTGTCGCTCAACTCGCAGCAGTACACGACGCCCGCCGTCAGCTTCACGTGGTACGCGCCGCCGACCGTGCGCATGGTCTCGCCGGACGCGGGCCCGGTGGGCGGCAACACGACGGTGCGGCTATTCGGCGAGGGCCTGGACGCGGGGCTCGACTACTACCGGTGTCGGTTCGGCGCCTCCGTCGTGCCGGCGAGCGTGGGCATCGAGCGCTGGGGGCAGCCCACCCTGCTCTGCGTGTCGCCTGAGCATCTAGCGGGAAGCGTGGCGCTCGAGGTGGCGCTCAACTCGCAGCAGTACACCGCGAGCGGGAGGCGCTACGTGTTTTATGAGCCGCCTGCGGTGGTCGACCTGGCGCCGGCGGCGGGCGTCTTCTACGGCAAGTCGGGCTTCTCGGTGCGTGGAGAGCACCTGCGCGCTGACATGCCGGACGCGCAGTGCAGATTTGGCCGGTCGTGGGTGAACGCGGCGTACCACACCACGCCGCTCGAGTGGTTGGGCGATTCGCTCGTGCCTGCGCGGCCGGTGGCCAACGGCGCGTTCCTGTGCACCGCGCCAACCGCCGCTCAGGCCGGCGTGGCACGCCGGCTGCGGCTCTCGTGGCCGTCCGCGCCGCTGGCGGGCAGCGTCTTGGTTGGCGGGAACGTGAGCGCCGTGCTTCTCGGTAGCGCGGCGGTCTGGCGTGCCCCCGTCCCGTGGGAGCACGAGCCCGGCTGGTCGAGCCTGCTGATACTCACGCAGGCCGCGATGGGGCAAACCGGCTCGGTGGTGTTGACGGCCATGGACGACCTCCGGCCGATTCGCGAGTTCCGGGCGTCCTTCCGGGCGTCCATCCTGAGCAACGAGTGCGGCGAGGCAGGCGTGGCGGGGCGCTGCGGCGCGGTGGGCGTGAGCTTCGTGTTCGGTCCGCTGTCCAACACGCCGTTTGGCGAGCTCGGCGTCGGCGTCGGCCTGCGAGTGTCGCTGCTCTCGGGCCTGCGCCAGCGCATCGAGGTGAGGTTCAACGAGCTGCTGCTCGCGTGCGTGCCCGCCGATCTGCATGCGCGCGGCGGCTGGGCGCCCATGGAGGTGACGCACGACTCAGAGGGGCTGCGAGTCATGCACGACGGGCAGCTGCGCGTGCACAACCTGACGCTGCCCGGCTGGGCGCCGCAGACGGACTGGAAGTTTGGCTTCGGTGCGCGCACGAGCGCTGCCACGGACGAGCACATGATCGGCGACGTGCTGATCGAGGCGGGTGCGCTGGTAGAGGATGGCGCCGCGCCCTTGGAGGTGACGCTCAATGGGCAGCAGTTCAGCAACACCAGCGTCGACTACTCGTTCTCTGCGCCTGCGCGCGTGTCGACATTCTCCCCGACGAGCGGGCCGGTCGCTGGCGCCACCGACGTGACGGTGTACGGCTCGCACTTTGGTGCGGGGTACGCGTACAGGTGCACTTTTGGCGGCGACGCGGACAACGCGACCGGCATCGGTGTGACGACCGTGCCGGCAACGTTGATCAACTCAGCGGCGCTGGCGTGCCGGTCCCCAGGCAACAGCGCAGGCGAGTGCGACCTCGCGGTGTCGGTGGACGCGCAGAACTTCACGTTTGGCGGGGTGCCGTTTACGTACTACGAGCAGACGGGGGTGACGCTACTCGCTCCGACGGGCGGGCCGGCGAGCGCGGGCCGGGCCGTCATCACGGTTCGCGGCCCCTCCTTCGCCGGCGGCTCGGACTACCGCTGCAAGTTTGGCGCGCTGCCGGTGCGCGCGACGCCCCTCTCGGCCGGCCAGCTGACGTGCACGTCTCCGGACCAGCCCGAGGGCGCGGGCGGGCGGGGTGTGGAGGTGACGATGAACGGGCAGCAGTACAGCCGCAGCGAGGTGCCGTTCGTGTACCACGCGCCCGAGGCCGTGGCGAGCCTGAGCCCCGCGAGCGGCGCGACGGCGGGCGCGACGCCAGTGCGGGTGCTGGGCGCCGACGCCCAGCCGTTCAAGGAGCGGCTCTGCCGGCTCGGCGAGCGCGACCGCACGGTGGCCGCGCAGTGGACGAGCAGCGGTGAGTACCGCTGCGTCTCGCCCTCCGCGTCAGCCGCCAACGCGACCACGAGGCGCGCGCTCGACTTCGGCGCGCCGCTGGCGGGCGTGGCGGCGCTGTACTCGCGCACGCCGAGCGACGCTGCCGTGCGCGACGGCGTGCTGGTGCTCACCGAGGCGCAGCCACTGCGCTCGCGCTCGGTGGTCATCGAGCTACCGGCGCTGTGGGAGGAGCAGCGGCACTTTGAGGCGAGCTTCGGCCTGTACGCCGGCGGCGGCAACGGCGGCGAGGGCGCGAGCGTTTGCCTCGGCGTGCTGCCGGAGGTGCCGTTTGGCGAGGAGGGCGCAGGCGGTGGGCTGCGGGTGCTGCTGCGCACGCGCGCCGAGAAGCTGGAGGTGCACTTGGGCGACGTGCTGCTGCTCCGGCGCGCGCTGCCATCCTCCCTCGTGCGGGCTGGGCGCTTTGTGCGCGTGCTGCTGGCGCACGGCCCGTCGGGGTTGAGCGTGCAGCTGGATGGCGAGTGGTTGGTGCAAGAGCTGGCCCTGAGCCCCTGGGCGCCGCTCTCGACCTGGCGCTTCGGCATCGGCGCGCGGACCGGCGTCGAGGCGTACGACGAGCACAGCGTCGACAACGTGCTCCTGGTGGCGGGCTCGGAGCACGCGGCGCGGCCGGTGGTGGTGGAGGTGGCGTCCAACGGGCAGCAGTTCTCGACGAGCGGGGTGAGGTTCATGCACAACGCGCCCCCGGTCGTCTCGGCCTTCTACCCCGAGCGTGGCCCGCAGACGGGCTCGACAGTGGTGCGGATCCTCGGCGCAAACTTTGGCGCGGGCGTGCACTTCATGTGCCGGTTCGACGGCGTCGCTGTGGACGCTCGCTACGACGAGGCCAACTCGACGATGCACTGCGCCTCCGTCCCGCGCGCCACGGCGAGGGCCGCCCCGCTCGAGGTGTCGCTCAACTCGCAGCAGTACACGACGCCCGCCGTCAGCTTCACGTGGTACGCGCCGCCGACCGTGCGCATGGTCTCGCCGGACGCGGGCCCGGTGGGCGGCAACACGACGGTGCGGCTATTCGGCGAGGGCCTGGACGCGGGGCTCGACTACTACCGGTGTCGGTTCGGCGCCTCTGTCGTCGTTGCTACGGCTTCGGGTGGCACACTTTTGTGCATCTCTCCTCTGCTACCTTCGTGTTCGACATCTTGCAGGTTGGATCTGTCAGTCACCCTGAATTCTCAGCAGTTCTCTGAGCCTGTCTCGTTTCTGGCGTACGCTGAGCCAGAGCTCAATTTCGTCTCGCCTGGTCTCTCGCTCTGGGCAGGACGCACGGAGTTGATCATTACTGGCTCCGATATGCTTCCATTGCCACACGCTGTATGCAAAATCCGCAATATATCAATGGCGTCGGTTTGGAACGCAGCCACAATGCGCTGGGGGGGCAACGCTGTCACGCGTCTTGACGGCCGAGCTTGTCACACGGCGCCAGCTGCACATGGTGTCCTGCTGCAGATTCTCGTATCCAGCTTTACCCCTCCATTTGCAAACAGCAGCGTGTATGGCAGTGCGTATCAACGATATCGGGGTAACTCCTCGGAGGTGAGCTCTATTGTTCTGACGCAGTGCGAGGGAGACCAAGGGAGCTATGCGATCCCGTTGCCGGCCAACGGCTCACACAGCTTTGCGGTGCAGTATATGCTGCGACGAAGCCCCGCACAGCTCACCTATGGTGTCAGTCTTGTCTATGGAAGAGTGCCTGACTTCTCTTGGGGCGAGGCTGGAACGAGCGATGGGCTGCACGTCAGTCTTCGGGGCCATGCGGTGCAGGAGCTTCGAGTGACGTACAATCACATCCTGATGCACTCGCAGCATCTGGATTCGCTTGGGGAGCTAACGGCCTTGGACATTTCGTACCAGAGTGGGGCAGGTGGCTTGCGCATCGCGGTAGACGGCGTCGTCTTATTCGAGGCGCTCTTCCTGGCCGGTTGGGCCCCGCAGGCTGAATGGACCTTCGGCTTTGGGGCGGACGCCGGGGACAAGCCGTTCTTGCAGGAGCTCGTGCAGGTCAATTTCAGCGTTGCCAGTCCCACGCTCCAGCGCGCATCCTTCGTCGAGGTGTCACTCAATGGCCAGCAGTTCTCTGCTCGCAAGGAGAACGTGATGTACCGTGGCTTGGCCGGCGTGGTCGGCGCGTCACCACTCAGTGGGCCTGTGAGTGGTGACACTCGGGTGGTGATCTCTGGAAAGAACTTGGGTACCGTCCTGTCAAACTATTCTCGCACACAATTCATGTGCCGATTCGGTAGAGTCGGCGAGGTGCCAGCCACCAGCGGCGGCAACGGCGTTCTGATCTGCGCTACCCCGCCTGCCCCGGAGGTTGGGGACCACGCGCTGCAAATCTCCATGAACAACCTGTCCTTCAGTGGGTCTGGGATCATCTATCGGTATCACGGCGAGAAGACTGTGAGTACACTCTACCCGCCCTACGGTTCTGCGGCCGGTGGCAGCTGGTGTGTCATGCAAGGACTGGGGCTTGAAGGAGGCGACGACTTCGTGTGCTCTTTCGCCGGGTCGCTGTCAAACGCGAGCTACGACCTTATGCGAGACCAAGTACGGTGTCTTGCACCCCAGACGACAGCCCCTGGCAGCGCGCCCGTGCGACTCTCGCTGAACGGGCAGCAGTTTAGTATGCCGCCACTGACCTACTACTACCACGCGTTAATCGTGCTGCACGGCCTCCTGCCTTCCTCCGGCCCGGCCCTCGGCGGTGCGAACGTGAGCGTCCTGGGCAAAGCTTTTCTTCAGCACCTCCCTGGCATCACGTGCAAGACCGGTGCGAGAGCCCTCGCGTCAGCTTACCGATCTCCGGCCGAAGTGGGGTGCATGTCTCCGCCAGCAAATACCGCTCGTGCGGCCGAGAGCTTCCTCGAAGACTTTTCCTTTTCCCCTGAGTGCGGGTCTCTGTCACTTCAGGTCGAATGGACGGGCGCTGCTCGACTCATTGAAGGTGCTCTGTACATGACAGCAGTTCTTGAGCCAGCCGTTGGCAGCATCACTGCCACCCCACGCTCGTCGGGGCTCGTCAACGCTTTCTATACGTCGTTCTCTGTGCAGATGGGACCACACACACGCTTTTGGTTCCTCTGCATGGGCAATGTTGGCCCGATAAGTTGCGCCACTGCACCTGGCGGCGGCGCGCCACTCGAAGTGCAATTCTCCTTCGAGCGGGCACAGCTGCGCGTGCTGACGCTAGCTGGCGAGTTAGCGCGTGAGCAGCTTGACATGAACCGCTTTGTGGGGGAGGCGTGGCAGGAGCTCGAAGTCAAGGTCTTTGATCATGGGCTCTCGGTCACACACGGTGGGTTTGTGCTGCTGGACAAGCTACCATTGGAAAGCTGCCTGCACCAAGAGTGGAGCTTCGAGTTCGTTGTGGTTTCAAGGTCAGATGGCAAGGTAGACCTGCGAAATGCGATTGACGATATGCATGTACGCTTGGGGTCGGCCTTGGAAGAGCACGTTGTGGATTTGATGACGGGTAACAACGCTCAGCAGTCCAGCGGCGAAAGTCTCAACTTCTCGTACTACGCCGAGCCGGTGGTGTCGCGCCTCCACCTTGAGCGCGGGCCGGTGGCGGGCGGCACCAACGTGACGGTGACGGGCAGCAGCTTCCGCGGCGGCTCGGAGTACCGTTGCCGCTTCGGCGGGAAGGGTTCGGTCGTGCACGGCACGTACCGCGCCGAACGCGATGCGCTGCACTGCATGGCGCCGCCGCAGGGTCCGGCCAACGCGTCGGTGGAGGTGTCGCTGAACGCGCAGCAGTTCACGACAAGCGGCGTCAAGTTCGAGTACTACGCGTTGGTGCGCGTCTCGCACGCCGTGCCTATAGCGGGGCCGCCTGGCGGCGGCACGCAGCTGACGGTGCATGGCGAGGGCTTCTCCCGCGGTCTCACGGGCTGGTACCGCTGCCAGTACGGTGGCGGCGCTGGCGCGGTGGTGGAGGCTTCGCTCGTGAGCGACTCGGTGCTCCGGTGCGAGACGCCGGCCTCGGGCTGCGGCGTCGAGTGTGCGCAGGCGGTGGAGGTGTCGCTCAACTCGGAGAGCTACAGCACGGACGGCGTGCTCTACACGTACCACACCGCGTCGGTGCAGTCGCTGAGCGTGGCGTCCGGGCCGGTGCTGGGCGGCACGGTGCTGACGGTGCGCGGCGGGGGCTTCCTGGACGCCGCGCGCGTGCACACGCTGTGCCGGTTCGGGAGGGCGAGCGTGGTGGCGGACCACCTCGGCTCGACGGAGCTGCGGTGCAAGTCGCCAGTGGCGGATGGGACCGGATCGGGCTCCCTGGTGCAGCTGGACTTCGCGTCGCCCAACAGCGGTGTGCAGCTCTTCGGTCTGCCTCGGGGCGCAGTGCACGTCGCTGGTGGCACGCTCCAGCTCACACTGGCCGACTTCGAGCGCACAGGCTCGGCGCTGTTCGCCGTGCCTGACATCGGCTCGATGGCCGAGTTCGTCGCCGACTTCGACGTGTACGTGGGCGGTGGCGCCGTTGGTGGCGAGGGCATCAGCTTCAACATGGGTGCCAGCATGCCGCGCACGTACTTTGACGAGCGCGGTGCCGGCGATGGGCTGTCGGTGCTCTTCCTGACGAGCGAGGGGCTGGTTGAGGTGTGGTTTGCCGGCGCAGTCGTCGCGCGCGGCGGAGACGGCTCTCTGACGCTAAGCATCGCGGCCTTTGTGCCCGTACGGATCGCCTACACCGACGAGGGGCTGAGCGTGTCGCACAACGGGGAGACGTTGCTTGAAGGCGTGGTGCTGGAGGGCTGGTCGCCGGCGCTCACGTGGGTCGTGAGCTTCGGTGCACGGACGGGACTGGACAAGATGGACTGCCACGCGCTCGACAACGTGCGGATCGCGATGGGCAGCCGCTTCCGCACGCAGGACGCCGCGCTCGAGGTGAGCCTGAACAGCCAGGAGAACACACTGAGCGAGGTAGGCTTCTCGTACTACGCCGAGCCGGTGGTGTCGCGCCTCCACCTTGAGCGCGGGCCGGTGGCGGGCGGCACCAACGTGACGGTGACGGGCAGCAGCTTCCGCGGCGGCTCGGAGTACCGTTGCCGCTTCGGCGGGAAGGGTTCGGTCGTGCACGGCACGTACCGCGCCGAACGCGATGCGCTGCACTGCATGGCGCCGCCGCAGGGTCCGGCCAACGCGTCGGTGGAGGTGTCGCTGAACGCGCAGCAGTTCACGACAAGCGGCGTCAAGTTCGAGTACTACGCGTTGGTGCGCGTCTCGCACGCCGTGCCTATAGCGGGGCCGCCTGGCGGCGGCACGCAGCTGACGGTGCATGGCGAGGGCTTCTCCCGCGGTCTCACGGGCTGGTACCGCTGCCAGTACGGTGGCGGCGCTGGCGCGGTGGTGGAGGCTTCGCTCGTGAGCGACTCGGTGCTCCGGTGCGAGACGCCGGCCTCGGGCTGCGGCGTCGAGTGTGCGCAGGCGGTGGAGGTGTCGCTCAACTCGGAGAGCTACAGCACGGACGGCGTGCTCTACACGTACCACACCGCGTCGGTGCAGTCGCTGAGCGTGGCGTCCGGGCCGGTGCTGGGCGGCACGGTGCTGACGGTGCGCGGCGGGGGCTTCCTGGACGCCGCGCGCGTGCACACGCTGTGCCGGTTCGGGAGGGCGAGCGTGGTGGCGGACCACCTCGGCTCGACGGAGCTGCGGTGTACTTCCCCTCCTGGCGATGAGGTGCGCGTCTTGTCATCTTTGAGCTTGGACTTTAGTGATTCCAATGGTGCATCGGTCTTTGGCCCTACCTTGCTTTCTGCTGACGCCTTCATAGATGGCGTCCTGCAGCTCAACGCCGTCACTCTTAAGAACGAGGCCTCCGTGCTCATATCTGCGCCTCCTGCACTAGAACACGCGCGAGCCTTCGAGGCGGCCTTTGATTTGTGGATTGGGGGCGGTGTCAGGACTGCAGGCTGGAATGCCATCGGCGACTGCATGATGTTCTGCGTAGGCGACCTCTCTTTTGCGCCCATAATTGAGAACGGCATCTTCGACGGCCTGTGCATCTCCCTCCTTGCGAACGCCAACGCCATATTCATCACGCTCAACGCCGAGCTCGTCTTGTCGGCGCAATGCGACCTCGGTCAGCTCTCGCCGAGGGCGTGGGTGCGTGCGTCAGTACGGCTCCTCGACAAACGCCTGAGTGTGGTGCACAGCGCCGCTTCAGGCGATTGCGCTGCTCTGCTTAGTGAGATTGTGCTGCCCAGAATGTGGTCACTTCGCGACGGATCGCGCTTTGGCGTTGGCGCTCCAACTAGAGTTTTGCAAACAGCGAGGCACTGGGTGGACGGCCTGCGCATCACGGTCGGTGCGCTGCTGGCATCGACGCCGGCCGCCTTCAAGGTGAGCCTCAATGCGCAACAGTACACGCTAGACGGCGTCACGTACACTTACCATGGCGAGCCGCATGTGCGCGCCGTCTTCCCCATTGGCGGGCCGACAGGTGGCGGCACGCTAATCAACCTGGTGGCGCTTGTACCCGCTAACTTCGACGGTGCAAGCAGCCTACGCTGCATATTTGGCACTACGCGTGTGGAGGCGAGCTGGGACGGCGCGCAGCAGACGCTTTCGTGCTGCTCGCCAGCGGTGGTTACGCCAGGGATGATCGTGCTGCGCGCGTCGATGGTCAAGGACGGCCGCACCCTGGACGACGCTGACGGCGTGCAGTACGTCTTCTTCGCGCCACCCGTGGTCGAGCTAATCGAGCCCAATGCCGGTCCCATGGACGGCAGCACGCGGCTGGTGCTCTACGGCGCGGGCTTCGTTTATGGCATCGGACCGTACTGGTGCCGCCTTGCGGGCGAACGCACGCCCGCCACCATCTCGTCTGCGCTCGGCGTGTTGTGGTGCGCGACGCCACGGTCCAACAGCTCGATCAGCTGCCCCGTCGCAGTCTCGCTCAACGGCCAGCAGTACACCGCTAGCAGGACCGCCTACGACTTCTATTCGCCGCCCCAAATTTGGTCGATCAGCCCTTCGAGCGGCACTGTGCTGGGTGATGTCCTCGTCACAGTCACTGGCACGTCGTTCTTGCCCTCGTTCCGCACCTTGTGCCGATGGGCTGGCGACACGACCAATGGTACGTGGCTCTCACCTGCGGAAGTCGTCTGCCCGTCACCTCTGCACGGTTTTGGTCTGGTGACACTCGAGATAAGCCAGAACGGCCAACAGTATTCGGCGCAACGCGTTGTATTCTCGTACTACCAATCGCCACGAGTCACGATGCTCAGTGTGCCGATCGTGCAGAGCGCGCTGGGCTCTTGGCAACCCAAGGTCACGCACTCAAGTGGCAGGTACATCATGGTCCGCGTATGGGGCTCTGGCTTTGGAGGTGGCACCGACTACCGCTGTCAGATCGGTCCAAACGAGCCTGTCGCTGCGGAGCATGACGAGACGCACGACTGCATCAAGTGCTGGTCAGACCTTTGGATCGACGGCGACAATCACGTAGAGGTCACGCTAAATGGACGACAGTATACGAGCAATAACTTGAACGTGAGCATCAACCTCTACTGGACCGACTACTTGGGCGGGACGTACGCCACTCGCACGGACCTGCCTGGGCAATCGGGCCATCTGCCATCGATACCCATGCCCTAGTTCCACCACCAGAGGGAGAGGATGGACTTTAGCGCACCACCGTAGTCGCCGCGGTTCCGACAAGGAACCAGCTTGCTAACAGGCATGCTTTGCCGTCCTGCGAGATCCAGCGATGTCGAACCATGCACCTCTCCTCTGACCATGTTGAGACCCACTTGCGCGCCTGATGATCCTCGTGCGTAGGTACTTCAGCGAGCATCCCACGGCGCACTAGCCGTCGGTTAGCTTGCCGATCGTCTTCAGCTGTGCTCGAACGCCGCAGCTTTATCGAGTGGACTACGAGTGGACCACAGGAGGCCTCTAGGTGCCTCTAGGGCACTGCTTGGGCACCAGGCACCCTTAAATTTAGACCAGGCCGTGGAGTTTGATGCACACCTGACCCATATTTAGGATTGCCACGGTCCTCGGATTGACCTAAACAAGCGGTATAAGTTGCAAATGCAATACAAAAAGGGGCTCTCGCGACTCGCCCATGATCCGAGCGACGCTGCCAGCGGTGCCGTGGCCGCAGCGCAGGCCGGCCTCATTTGCTGCCGGCACACTGCGGCCTAGAGCGGCTGAGCGGGTCTCCCAGCCACCACGGTCTGCAGCACGACTGGGCACTGCCATGATGATTTAGCGCCTCAGCACTCTTCGACGTGTTGCATGCCGCGGTGGAGCCACCACCACTCTGGAGCCGACATTCGCCGCGAAACGGGCCCATTTATGACGAATAGCAGTCTTTCGGGCGCAGCCCGACAGGGTGAGCACCCTACCAGAGATTTTCGGTAGCGTCGCAACTCGTGTCTCCTCCCCGCGTCCCGTCCTCCCCGCGTCCCGAAAATTCTCGGTAAGCGGCGGTCTCCGAGAGTAGGTAGGGATGATAATCTTTATGTAGAGGGAGCCCACGAGCGCACGCGACAGCGAAGCACTCCCCTCTAATACACACTATGGGATGGCGGGCGGGTC
>Ga0209302_10000235_pt1 | contig 34447 bp, 39 predicted proteins | sample ArcOceMetagenome_2_FD_187445 | JGI IMG/M metagenome (GOLD analysis project Ga0209302, IMG submission 187445) | Marine eukaryotic phytoplankton communities from Arctic Ocean - Arctic Ocean ARC135M Metagenome (SPAdes) (version 2) | ecosystem: Environmental > Aquatic > Marine > Oceanic | place... | reverse complement strand
TATCGATGTCTTTGGCATAGGCTTCTAACAGCACGGGGTAGTAGTGATCCAAAACATCCGCGTCATTGGCACGTTCCAAACGCTGCAGCCCCAGCGACAACATCGCCCGTCCCCCGCGCAGCGCCGTGCCTGCATCAGTCAGAGGGTCCAACATATTGCCAACGCCCATGTCACGAAAACAAACATTGGCGGCCTCAATCAAATCACCGCTGGTGTCGGCCAATGTGCCGTCCAAATCAAAAATTACTGTCTTCATAGCCTGTGCCCCTTTGATGGTTTCGGCGGTCAACCGCTTGCGAGTGTTGCAACCCGCAATCTCAATTGATGCCCAAATACCTTGTGCCATTCGTACAAATGGATAAAACGGGCGCGAATAGAACAAAAGAGATTTCGCATGAGTGTTGCTTTAATTATTCTGGGTGCCGGCAAAGGCACACGGATGAATTCTGATTTACCAAAAGTACTTCACCCCATCGCGGGTGCGCCGATGCTAATACATGCTATGCGTGCAGGCGCAACACTTGATCCGGCACACACCGTTATTGTTGCTGGCCACGGTGCAGATGTCGTGACCAAAGCGGCCCAAGCTTATGACCCAGAAGCACAGGTCGTCTTGCAACCTGAACAGCTTGGCACCGGCCACGCAGTGTCCCAAGCCGCCGACGCATTAGCAGATTTTGAGGGCAAGGTGATCGTCTTATACGGTGACACGCCGTTCGTGAAACCAGAAACGTTGCAGGCTATGTTGGATGCAAAAGCGGACGTTGTTGTCCTTGGCTTTGAACCACAAGACGCTGGCCGATATGGCCGCCTATTGACCAATGGCTCATCCCTTGAGCGCATCGTTGAATTTAAAGATTCATCACCTGAAGAACGGAAAATAAACCTCTGTAATAGCGGCGTTATTTGTTGCAATGGCCCAATGCTATTTGATTTACTAAGCCAAGTTAAAAACGACAACGCATCTGGTGAATACTACCTCACAGACGTGATTGGTCTTGCCCGCAATGCAGGCCATTCAGCAACCGTTGTGACCTGCTCAGAGGGTGAAACCCTCGGCGTCAATTCACGCGCAGAACTTGCATCCGCTGATGCAATGTACCAGGCAGCTGCCCGGCTTACACTGATGGAAGACGGTGTAACACTCGTTGCACCCAACACAGTGTACCTATCGCTGGACACCATCATCGGACGGGACACGATCATCGAACCCAATGTGGTCTTTGGCCCTGACGTAACAGTCGAGTCCGGCACAACCATCCGCGCATTTTCACACCTCGAGGGCTGCCATGTTTCACGCGGCAGTGTCGTGGGCCCTTATGCACGCTTACGCCCCGGTGCTGAATTGTCCGAAAATGTGCGCATCGGCAACTTTGTCGAAGTTAAAAACACGACGATCGCTGAAGGGGCTAAGGTCAATCACCTGTCCTACATCGGTGATGCCTCAATCGGTGAACGCAGCAATATCGGCGCAGGCACAATCACCTGCAACTATGATGGCGTGCTGAAGCACCGCACTGAAATTGGGGCCGATGTCTTTATCGGGTCCAACACTATGCTGGTTGCACCCGTCACCGTTGGCAATCGCGCGATGACAGGCAGCGGGTCAGTGATCACCTCAGACGTCGAGTCCGAGGCGCTGGCCATCGGTCGTGCACGCCAAGTGTCAAAACCGGGCATGGCACAGAAATTGTTCGATATGTTACAGGTCAAGAAAGCCAAGATGAAAGGGGGCAACTAAAATGTGTGGCATTGTAGGGATCCTTGGGACTAATGAAGTTGCACCAATCCTCGTTGAAGCGCTCAAACGCTTAGAATATCGCGGCTATGACAGCGCAGGTATCGCGACGATAAACGACGGCATCTTGGACCGCCGTCGCGCTATCGGTAAACTGGTGAACCTTGGGGATCGATTGGTCCATGAACCGCTCGCAGGCAAGTCTGGCATTGGCCACACCCGCTGGGCGACACACGGCGCACCAAATGAGAACAACGCTCATCCGCACAAGTCGGGCAAAGTGGCAGTTGTGCACAATGGTATTATCGAAAACTTCCGTGAATTGCGCGCAGAGCTTGCAACACACGGCCTAGAGTTCACGACTGATACGGATACTGAAACCGTCGCCATGTTGACAGATTACTTTGTCTCTCAGGGTGCAACACCGATAGAAGCCGTAAACCAAACACTTGCAAAACTTGACGGTGCCTTCGCCCTCGCCTTTTTATTTGACGGCGAACAGGACCTTATGATCGCAGCGCGCAAGGGTTCCCCCCTCGCAATCGGTCACGGCGACGGCGAAATGTACATTGGGTCAGACGCTATCGCACTTTCGCCAATGACCAACCGCGTCACCTACCTTGAGGAAGGTGATTGCGCTGTCCTGACCCGCAAAAGCCTAGCAATTCGTGACCAAAATGGTGAGTTGGCAAATCGTGCTGTCAAAACCATCGAAATTGACAGCTCACGCGTCGATAAGGCCGGCTACAAGCACTTTATGGCTAAGGAAATTGCCGAACAGCCAACTGTTCTTGGCAACACCTTGTCCCACTACATAAGCCAAGAGGGCGAAATCAATCTTCCAGACCCAGGTATCGACTTTACCAAGATCGAACGCCTGACAATGGTTGCCTGTGGAACAGCCTACTACGCCTGCATGACGGCCAAATACTGGTTTGAACAGATCGCACGCATCCCCGTCGAAATCGATGTGGCATCAGAATTCCGCTACCGCGAGCCTCCAATCACCAAAGGCACCGTTGCCCTATTCGTCAGCCAATCTGGCGAGACAGCAGACACCCTTGCCGCGCTGCGCTACTGCGAAGGTAAAGCGGACAAAATCCTGTCGGTGGTCAACGTCCCCGAAAGTTCAATCGCCCGTGAGAGCGATTTGGCCCTGCCCATTTTTGCAGGTGTCGAAGTTGGTGTCGCATCGACCAAAGCCTTCACTTGCCAATTGACGGTACTGCTGTCGCTGGCCCTCAAGGCGGCATCTGATCGCGGTAAAATCACGCCAGAACAGCTCGCAGATCACGTCGCTTCAATGCGCAATGTACCGGCACTGGTCAACGCAGCTATCGACCAAGACGCGCAAATGCAAAGCGCTGCACGCAAGATTTCTGAGGCACGCGACGTTCTATTCCTGGGTCGTGGCATTATGTATCCATTGGCTCATGAAGGCGCACTAAAACTAAAAGAAATCAGTTACATACACGCCGAAGCTTATGCATCTGGAGAACTAAAGCACGGACCAATCGCACTAGTAGACAAGCATGTTCCAGTCGTTGTGATGGCCCCGCGCGATCCTTTGTTCGACAAGAGTGTATCGAACATGCAAGAGGTTATGGCCCGCAAAGGTAAGGTCGTTTTAATCTCTGATGCCCAAGGGCTCGAGGAAGCTGGTGAAGGTGCATGGGTAACTGTTGAAATGCCAACTATACCAGACGTTGTTGCCCCAATCGTTTACGCCGTCCCCGCACAATTGTTGGCCTACCACACCGCCGTTGCCAAAGGCACAGACGTGGATCAACCACGCAATCTGGCCAAATCCGTAACGGTAGAGTAAAGGGCGTTTAGCTCACTCGGCCTGCCATGAACGTGGCGGGCCAGATACATCACGTTGGATGGCTTACCAACGCATATACTGGATACATCCGACATGAACCTCGAGGACGCACTTGCGCAACTCAACGAATACCAAGACGCCGCAAAAGCTGAAAGCTCTGCGGCCTACCATAAGGCACCCCGCCCCTACCTTGGTGTTGCCAACCCGATCATCAATGATCTGACCAAAGAGTGGCGCACACAGATGGACGTGGAACAGCGCGTCGATCTGGCTGATGCCCTTTGGGAAACTGATATTTTTGAAGCACGCATCGCTGCAGCCAAGTTGCTAACCCAAGCGCGCATTAAAGAAGATGACGACGTCTGGGGCCTGGTCGCATCATGGGTGGATGAGTTTGATAGCCTTGCGATTGCAGATTACGCCTGTATGGCCGGTCAAAAACGCGTTGTGGCGGACCCATCCCGTATCGATTACGTTGAGGCATGGGTTACGTCCGAACATATGTGGACGCGCCGGGCGGCCCTAATGATCACCTTGCCTTGGACCAAACAGAACCACCCCAAAGAACAAGACATGGCAATCCGCCAACGTGTCTTGGGTTGGACTGCAACGCTTGTTCCAGACCGTGCATGGTTTGTTCAAAAGGCGATCGCAGGTTGGTTGCTAGAGCTGTCCAAACACGATCCAGAAACCGTGCGTAAGTTTCTAGAAGAACATGGCGCTACGATGAAACCATTCGCCGCCAAAGAAGCTGCAAAGCTGCTTAAGTAACAAATCAAACCAGTCGCCCATGCGCGGCGGCTGGTTTACCCCGTCACCTTTACTGAGACCAGATCAGTCAGCGGTGCACCCAACGCCTGAAACGCTTGCAAAGACATACGGCTACCCGCCGTTGCCTCGCCAACAATCGGGATCAACAATACTCTTGCTGTTTTGCCATTATAGGCCACGCTACCAGTTTGCTGGGCTTTGACCAAAGGTGTCTTAAGCCACAGACCAGTTTCCGCAGGGGTCCCAAGTGACGCAACTGTGACCCCAAGCGATCCACTTTGCCCAGCAACAGGTTCAGCGACCGTCGGCGCACCCTCTGGACGCACGATTGGGCGCAACTCACTGGTTGCAACGCCTAACGGGGCGTCAATCACAGCGTCAGGAATAGCATTCCCCGCACCAGTTCCACCGAGGTTAAGGTTTGCACATCCGACCAAACTGGCCCCAATAACGGTCATCGCTAAAATTTGTTTCATATCCCTATCGTAGCTTGCACGCGCATCGGCTTCAATCGCCCTTTCCCTCTTGCCCTGCCATAGGCGCATCCCTAACTATATACCCATGAATGCACCTCTTATTGACCCCTTCGCACGCGCCATCAATTACCTGCGCGTTTCCGTGACGGATCGCTGCGATTTTCGCTGCGTCTACTGCATGTCTGAAAACATGACGTTCCTGCCCAAAAAGGAACTGCTGACGTTAGAAGAATTGGACCGCATGTGTTCAACCTTTATCGGTCTGGGTGTTGAAAAACTGCGCATTACGGGCGGTGAACCTTTGGTGCGCAAAGGGATCATGACCTTCTTTGACGGTATGACCCGCCACCTTGAATCTGGAACGCTCAAAGAACTGACGCTGACCACCAATGGCAGCCAGCTTGAGAAATACGCAGACGATCTGTTCGCCGCAGGTGTGCGCCGCGTGAACATCTCACTCGATACACTGGACGAGAAAAAATTCGCTGACATCACCCGTTGGGGCCGCCTGCCCCAAGTGCTGCGCGGCGTCGATGCAGCGCTGAAGGCTGGGCTAAAGGTCAAGATCAACGCGGTGGCCTTAAAAGGCTTTAACGAACCCGAACTGCAACATATCACTCAGTGGTGTGCAGAACTGGGCATGGACCTGACGTGGATCGAAGTTATGCCAATGGGCGACATCGGGAACGAGGATCGCTTAAGCCAATATTGGTCCCTCAAGGATGTTCAGGCCAAATACAGCGAACATTACACCGTGACAGAACTGGCCGAACGCACGGGCGGCCCTGCGCGTTACGTGCGACTAGAAGAAACAGGGCAAAAGATCGGGTTCATTACACCACTTAGCCACAACTTCTGCGAAAGCTGCAACCGCGTGCGCCTGACCTGTACCGGCGAAATCTATCTGTGCTTGGGCCAAGAAGACATGGCAGACCTGCGCGCCCCGTTGCGCGCCCATCCAGATGACAATGGGCCACTAGAGGACGCCATCCGCGCCTCCATCGCGATGAAGCCGAAAGGGCATGATTTCGATTACTCACGCCAACAACTCGACGGGCAAATGCCACGACACATGAACCATACTGGCGGGTAATTTGAGGGTGGTTTGTGGGCGAATTAGAACTCTGCACTTAGCGAACCGGTTACCTTTTCTGTAAAACAAACATACATTTTGAACGTAAACAGATTGATATGTTAATACTGAAGAACTTCCTGAAGGCTTCGTAGATCATCTAGAGGTCTTCAAACAGGCGATCTAATCAGGCAGCACTGGCAGTTCGATTCATAATTCCAAACCGCGATAAATGGGATAAGCCGATCAACACTCTGCCACCAAATGTTCCACGAGTTGCTTTGATTTCACACCAACCGACAGGAAATCTCAGCATATCGTGAACTCCTAAGAGATCAGCCACAGACTTGGTAGTTTCACCACTTATAGTGATTACAACAGACGCCCCGACGCGTTTTAGGATATTCCCCAAAAGCCTTTTTCAAAAATTTTAGTGAACCTTTGGGATCGTTCAGACGCGTCCGATCTGGCGAGCAAAATTGTACGAGGTTCCCAGCAAGTACCTTGTGGAATTCAACGTGCAAGCGTGTCAACAATGCTTAGACCTGAATCTGCAACGGGCTTTGCTCACCAGGTCGCCCTGCCCAGCTTTCATCGGCATAAGCGCTTTGGCGTTGTGGCATAGCATAGAGAAACTGCGCAGCGTCTACTGTTGAGACCAATAAATGCAATTTTAGTTCGACGAAGATGCTGCGTTAAAGGTCGTCTCAGAAATCAAGGCGATGGGGCGCACGGCAATTTCGGTGCAAGCCGACCTTTTGATTGAAGCTGATGCAAAGTCATTGGTCGCCCGTGCAGCGCAGCAATTGGGTGGGCCTATTTTGTGCCTTGTGAATAACGCCTCTAAATTGAGTACGACACGATTGAAACTGCATCACGGGATACTTGGGATCAAAACATAGATAGCAACCTGCGCGCCCCATTCATTTTGACCCAAGCGATGGCCGCACAGGAATTATCTCAAGAGTTTGATGCGGTGGGCGAGCTGATTGCGGTTGGGCTTATCGTAAATTTGATTGATCAATGTGTGCATAAGCTGGCTCCTGATTTCATGACCTAAGGGCTGGCAAAGATGGACCTTTGGACTTTGACCCAAGCCACGGCCCGTGCATTGGCCCCAAACATTCGTATGAAAGCCATTGGACCGGGGCCTACGTTGCAAAATGTGCGGCAAAGTGTTGACGACTATGCCAAACAACGCAGTGCCACCGTTCTAAGGCGTGGAGCAAGTAAGTGCTGTGTGTGAAATCATGTAAAATACGGTTTTGGCGGCATTGCGATGGTTGGGGCGGCAAAGGGTGAAGACCGCAATGCAGGCAAAGAAGGGTTTTGCCGTAAGGATACACGCCCCTTTGCTTTGCGTTATAATAATCCGGTTTTATGCTTCGTCCAGCGGATGTGCAATCAAGTTCACCGTTTGCGATTGGCACCCACCTTGCCAATCGTAGTAAGGCAATTGGAGCGTCTCCATTGGATGATATTATGGGTGTAGGGGCTGAACGTAAACGTGCATTGCTGGCACATTTTGGGTCTGCCAAAGCTGTTGCACGGGCCAATCTAGCTGGTTTGGAAGCTGTTCTGGGCGTCTCCAAAGGCATGGCACAAAAGCTATACGATAAATTTCAGCCAAGCTGATATTCGTAATTAACGCGAAATAGTTAGCAATGTGGTGATGCTCCCCTTTTACCCAAGCCATAAGGACGTTAACTGTAGCGCTATGAATTGGACAATACCTAACATACTGACAGCCATCTGCCTTGCAGCTGCACTGACTGCGATCACCGGCATCGATTATTTCCGCAAAGCGATCCCTTACCTCAAGGACGACAAGTGATGGACATTTTGTACTTTGCGTGGGTGCGTGAACGTATCGGTATCCCGCGCGAACAAGTTGAAACATCTGCAGCAACAGTTGCTGATTTGGTGGCTGAGCTACGCCTGCGCGAAGAACGTTATGAACTGGCGTTCTCTGACCTGACAGCCCTTCGGGTGGCTGTTGACCAAAAATTGGCTGACTTTGATGCGCCGCTGGATGGCGTGCGCGAGGTTGCGTTTTTCCCACCCATGACGGGCGGTTAAGCGATGCGCGTTGTTGTTCAAGAACAGCCTTTCGACATTGGCGCCGAAACGACAGCCTTCGCAGCAGGGCACAAAGAAATGGGTGCGATCGTGACCTTCACGGGCATCGTGCGCGACCTCCCTGATGATCCATTGCAAGCGATGGAAATCGAACATTACCCCGGCATGACCGAAGCCGCCTTAACAGAGATTGCGCAAACAGCGATTGATCGATGGACGCTTGGTGATGCACTGGTCATTCACCGCTATGGGCGTCTGGTTCCTGGTGAGATGATCATGATGGTGGCCACTGCATCCAAGCATCGCAAAGATGCGTTTGAAGCAGCAGAATACCTTATGGACTACCTCAAATCCCGCGCCCCGTTTTGGAAACGCGAGATCACTGACATTGGCGAAAGCTGGGTTGCGTCCAAGGCCGAAGACGAAGATGCGCTGACCCGTTGGTAGGTTTGGTTTTAAAAGACCAAGACATCTTTAAGACAACCAGCAAGTGGTGTGGTTTTCATCGATGGGAGAGCTGCGCGTAGTTTGGTGGCATCCACCGAATGTGATACATTCCAAAGGTTTCGCATTTCGTAGATTTTTTGATCGTTGGCGAGAAAAGGCCAAAGAACGGAATCATGAACCACGGCATACCCCTGCGTTTTAGATGGCGTGCTGTAGCTTCCTCAACTTCTTCGGTCAGTTGATTGTCTGTGAGAGTATAGCCCTCAAACCCGAATGTATCGAATTTGGGCAACGAACTTCGTATCTCTGCAAGGCCAACCATCTCGTTGGCCGCGTCAGGCAAGTATGCCCATGCATGGGGTTGGTCCGTTGGTCCGGGGTACATAATGTTTCCCTTGGAGACCTTATTGGCGACGTGGCCGTCGAACCAATTGCCTGACTGTTCGGCATCAATGAAATCTCCAACCCTTAGGATTATGGTCTGTACCTCTGAAGTGGCGAATGCTTTTTCCATTTGTTCGCGTAAACGGCCCTTGCGTGTAGTTGGGACATGGGCTGTGCTTTCTTTCAAAACAGTAGGCATTGCCTCCCCGTAATTATAAACATTTCTGGGGATCATGACGGTTGCACCGCTATGGCTGGCCGTTGTGATGACGCTAGCTGTAAGCACCTGCATGGCCTTGGACCATGCAGGGTAGGGCGGGTTTAGCGCTTGAACAATTGCATCCATACCTTTGCAAGCTACTGTCAAAACGTCGGCGTCAAAGGCGTCACCGCTAACCTGCTTGGCACCCTGCAGCGTGGGTGAGGTCCAGTTGCAACCAAAGGCTGTCACGTCCCACCCTGCGTCTAAGAATGCTTTTTGTGCTGCGCGTCCAAAACGACCCTTTGCTCCAAGGATAATAACTGATGACTACATGATAGCTCCTATCGTGATTTGCGTTAGCAGCAATTTATGGTATTCATTTCTAAATCTAAACTGAGTGAGTTGGCATAAAGTTATTCGAAAGTGAATAGAGTGAGCTTCATGCCTGATTGGGCATTGTTGCAATCGTCTGCGAATGTTGCCTCGCACGGATTCCTGTCGGCTGCCGCACGTGCCAGTCAAACGAGCCAGCCAACGCTTAGTCGGCATATATCAACCCTTGAGCTGGCATTGGGGTACCGCGCCCTACGCAAGACAACGGGTGGGATCGAGTTGACGTCTGAAGTTATAAAACTGGCCGCGCAGGCGTCAAAAATGAGCGAAGCCGCCGCCAACCTTGGACAGGTCACTGAGGGTATCACCCTAACATGAACGGTGCGCATCTCTGCCAGTCAGGCCGTTGCGACATATATACTACCAACGATCCTTAGTGAGATCCACGCGCAAGAGCCCGATATCCAGATCGAAGTGGTTGCCACGGATGAGACAGATAACCTGTTGCGCCGTGAGGCCGACATTGCGCTGCGGATGTATCAGCCGACCCAGCTTGATGTAATTGCCAAAAAGGTAACGGAACTTGAGTTAGGGATATATGCGGCTCATTCGTATCTTGAGCGCAAAAACATGCCCCAGCAACCTCAAGATCTGATAGAGCATGATCTCATTGGGTATGATCGCAGTGAATTGATTATCGATGGTATGCGTAAAATGGGCTACGAAATTACGCGCAATTTTTCAAATTCCGCAGCGATGATCAGGTGGTTTGCTGGCAGATGGTTCTTGCCAGATTTGGGATAGGGTTTAACCAGGTGATGATCGGGGATGCTGACCCCCGGGTGCAGCGTATAGCGCCAGAAATACCAATTGGGACAATACCAATATGGCTGGCCGCACATACAGCCCTAAAAACCAATCCGCGTGTTCGATACGTGTTCGACGCGCCTTACGCGCGCATCCACAAACTGCATTAAGCTTGGTTAACGCTTTCTATGTAGCGGCGCATTTCTTCGGTCTCGTGACGTGCGTCACGAAGGCCATCCATTGCCGCGCGCAATTCAGCTTCTGTTTGGTTCAGCTGATTGGTCAATTCTGCCTCACGCTGCTGAAGATATGTGATCGCTTGATCCCGTGTTTCTTCAGCTTCATGCAATTCCTGGCTCATGCGGTCCAACTCTGCCACATCGCCTGCTGCCACGCGGGTAAAGCGGTGCACCAGCCAGTTCGCAAACCAGCCAAGGCAAAATGCAACGAACAGAATAATCGCTGTGGCGACTACAAATTCAGTTCTGCTCATCGGTTTCCCCTTCACTAGGCGGTGTGCTCTCAGACTGCGATTTATTGCCTGTTTCTGCAATAGTTTCCAGCATTGTTTCTCCCTCTTGGACAGAAGGTTCGGGGCGGATCAATCTAAACTCGATACGGCGGTTAGCTTCGCGGCCTTCCTCCGTGTCATTGTCTTGCAATGGAAGGCTTTCACCGTAACCTTTTGCCGAGAATGAAGAGGTCAGAACACGACGGGCCCGCAACTCGTTTAACACTGATTGTGCGCGGCTTTGGCTCAGCACGAGGTTCATTTCTTCACGGCCTTGGCTGTCAGTATGGCCTTGGATTTCCAACCGAATATCGCCGCAGACTTTCAGAAGTTCAGCGATTTTGTCCATTGTAGTCAAGGTTGATGCGTCAATCGTTGCGCTGCCTGGTTCAAAGATAATTTGTCCAGCAGAAACGATTTTACCGATATCTGCCTCGCATTCATCTGGTGTTGGAACGCCAGCGACTGGATCAAGCTTCTTTTGATAAGTTACATCAACTTTGAACTCTTGTGCTTCGCCAAGCTTGGTGGCCAAAAGGATTGCGATTGCGCGGCTTGCATCAGGGTCGCCTGTATTGCCGCGAATGCTCATAGTTGTTGGAGTTACAGTGACTGCGCCGTTTTTCAGGCCTGATAACGCTTCAAGTCCAGTCAAAACCCTTGCAGTCCAATCGTTTGGCAATCCGTCAACCACGCGTGTGGCAATGTATACTTTTTCTGTCCCAAAGCGTGCTTTAGCATAGCTGTCTACGACAGACCGGAGTTTGTTGCTTACCAATCGGCCGCGCAATTGCACTTGACCCTCTGGGCTAAGGGTTGCTGTGAATTCTGGTAGACCTTGGTTTGGATCGATGGTTTCCGGCAGTTTGGCATACAAAGCGAACGCTTCTGGCAATGAAGTTTCCAATTCACCAACCACGCGATCAAACTGTCCTTGTGCGGTTCCCTCTGCTCCAATCAGTATGATGTCACCATTTGAAATGGTGACAGATCCGCCGCCCAGCTCTGCCAGGGCTTTGATGCTGTCATCAACGGCGATGGACCAATTCGCGCTAGGAACTCCCATACCAACCGTACACTTGCCTTCGCCGTCCATGCCAGCGGCCTTAGCCGATGCAAGAATAACACCTTTTGCCTCTTCAGTATCCGCAGAACAGACATCAAAGTGCGCACCAGTTTCATCGATCAAAAAACGCAAAGTAAATGGGGTGATGACCGGACGCGGGGCTGAAATGTCTAAGCGCATGCGTAGGCCCGGAGGGGCTGCGCGGTTCAAACGTTTCTCTAGTGCCGCTTTGTCTTCAGCACTGTCCGTAATGGCGGTAATCGATACGCGGCCAGCAGAAATTGAAACTTTTGATCGTGGCAGCTGCTCCATTGCGGTCAAAGCAAAACCAAGCGCGTCATTCCAACCCTCTGGAGTAGGGTAATCAGCACTTTCGATGAGGTCGGTGACTTTACCATTGCCACTCATGGTGGCAAAGCGGTCTAAAATATATTCGCGGTCTGTCTGTGTCGGGATTAGGCCGATAACCGAAATACCAGAGTCGTTGCGCAAAATTTCTGCTGAAAACCGTGGTGGAGCAAGGGCGGCTGATGCAACAACCTCCATGTTGTCTATCACGCGGGCGGTATCCACGATTGTGCCAGCTGTACTAAGCGCTGCAAAGCGTGTTGCCTCAGTGGGTGCAATACCCTCCAGGGTTACCTGCAAGCCATCGGCTTCAACCTCTGCCCACGGCATTTCTGCTGTGTCCAGCGCTTGGCGCACACCAATCTCTGAGGTTTCCTCGATCAGTTTTACGGAAAAACTGGCTGCTACAAGTGAAACAACCGCGGCTGAAACAAAGGTAATAGCAACAATGGCAATCGCGGACAGACGCATGGGCGTATTCATCTCAGTTGTGGGGCCAGACGTGGCGTATTGCACTGATACGCGCAGAGGCTTCGTGATTCAATCAAACGAACAGTGCAATCGCAAAAAAGAACAGCGGAATCATGCCGGTGTCACGGTTAACACGAAATAATTGCATGCATTTTGCGGGATCGGTGATGTCTAAACCACGTAATTGCCACGCCATATGCCACCCCATGGCCCACGGGCCAGCCAAGACAAAGACCATTGCCAAGGCAGATGCGTTGGGCAAAGCGCTGAAAATGACAGCGATCCCCATTAATCCAACAGTCAGTGCCAGAAAACGGCGTAGCCAATCAGGTGTTTTTTCTGCAAACAGTCGGGCAGTTGACTTGACCCCGATTAGGGCGTCGTCTTCGATGTCTTGATGGGCGTAAATCGTATCGTAAAACAGCGTCCATGCGATGCCGGCTAGGTATAGGACAACGGCGGGTGCCTCCAAGCGACCGGTGTGCGCAGTCCATGCTAGTAACGCGCCCCAATTGAACGCAAACCCAAGGAAGACTTGGGGCCACCAAGTGAACCGTTTTGCAAAGGGATAGACAGTTACAGGGACTAAGGCCAAGACTCCCACTTTGATCGCTGCAGTGTTGAAGGTTAGAAGAATACTAAAGGAAATAAGGGCTTGAAACCCCATCCATACCAATGCGGCTTTGCCGCTTACCTGTCCGGATGGTATTGGGCGGGACCGTGTACGTTCGACTTGGGCATCAATGTCTCGGTCCGTGAAATCGTTCCACGTGCACCCTGCGCCGCGCATCAGCCACGCACCTGCAGCGCAGCCGACAGCGATCCACAGATCGTACCAACCTATTTGTTGATCGCTTAACATTGCCAGCATCAAACCCCACCAACATGGGATTAAAAGCAGCCACGTTCCGATAGGACGATCGGCCCGCGAAAGGCGCAAATAAGGGCGCGTCCACGGGGGGGCCCATGTATCGACCCAATTGTTTTTTACTGCATCTGCGACGTGACCATCTGGCGCTGGCGTATTCTCTTGCATATGTATCAACTCATGACAGCTAAGATCCGCCTTTACATAGACGCAGCCCTGAGTGCAGGGCAATCAGTTCCTTTGACGCGGGAGCAAGCACATTACCTATTTGGCGTGATGCGGCTTTCGCTTGGGGCGCAGGTTCTGCTGTTTGATGGCATGAACGGCGAATTTATTGCAGATGTGGTCGAGGCAGGTAAACGTGGTGGTACGTTATCGATTGCCTCCCAAACCAGTCCCTTGCAGATGCCGCCAGATTTATGGCTGCTGTTCGCACCCATCAAAAAGACCCGCACAGATTTTATCGTTGAGAAAGCTGCTGAAATGGGCGCGTCACGTATTGTGCCAGTGCAGACCGAATACACCAACTCGGGCCGCATCTCGCAGGAACGTTTGCAAGCCCACGCTGTTGAAGCGGCAGAGCAATGTGGCGGCACCTATGTCCCAAAGGTCGATGAGATGAAGCGCTTGGATCGCGTCTTGAACGATTGGGACACATCACGCCAAATTATGTTCTGTGACGAAGCAACCGCCACTGATCCCGCAACACCGTTTGAAGGCGGTGCAGGACCGTGGGCCATTTTGATTGGGCCAGAAGGTGGGTTTTCGCCTAATGAACGTAAAAGGTTACGAGGGTTGGAGTGCGCCCACGTTGCCCAATTGGGACCACGTATTCTGCGAGCAGACACCGCAGCCGTCGCCGCGCTGACGCTGTGGCAAACAGCCCTTGGAGATTGGAAATGAGCTTTATCCGTCCTGAAGCTGCCGCCGGAATGAACCGCTGGCGAGAGGCGCTTTATGGTGGCGCGATTCTGGCCTTGGGTCTGTTCTGGATTTTTGGCTCACGCGGTTTGCTATATTTTCTGGGCTTTCCAGTTACGATAATTGGCCTGATCCTGATCTGGGTCGGTATCCAACGGGGCCGTTTTCGCTCTGAAGCTGGCGGTGCGGGCGCTGTCCAGATTGATGAGGGGCAGATCGCTTACTTTGGCCCGATGACGGGTGGTGCGTTAGCCTTGGCTGATCTTGAGCGCCTCACACTTGTGCGTAGCCTCAAACCCGCGCATTGGCGTTTGGATACACCCCATGCTGATAGCTTGCTGATCCCAGTCAATGCTGCTGGATCAGAGGCCTTGTTTGATGCCTTTGCGACATTGCCTGACCTTAAAACCGAACGTATGTTAAGTGAGTTGAACGGATCTGATGATCAACCAGTTGTGATCTGGGAAAAGCGCACAATGCGCCCCGCACACCTCAGGTTACATTGACTCCGCTTTCAATTCGCATCATCCCTAAATTCCTGAACTCAGCCAATCTTGGAGCTATGTCATGTCCATTCCACAAACTGGCGGCGGACCTATCGAACATCACGACCAATTGGCCGAATACTTGGCTGAAGGATGCAAACCAAAAGAAGATTGGCGCATCGGGACCGAGCACGAGAAGTTTGGCTATTGTAAAAACACGCTAAAGCCACTGCCATTTGAGGGTGAACGGTCGATAGTTGCTGTTCTTGAAGGGCTACGGGATCGTCACGATTGGGCCGAAGTGCGCGAAGGCGACCGCCTGATCGGGTTGGAAAAAGATGGTGCGAATGTTTCTTTGGAACCAGGTGGGGCACTTGAGTTATCTGGTGCGCCTGTCGAGACGATCCATGAAACATGTGACGAGGTGAACGTTCACCTGCGCGAAGTCAAAGAAATTTCAGACGAAATTGGTGTTGGTTTCATCGGTCTGGGTGCAGCGCCCTTGTGGACACACGACGAGATGCCGTTGATGCCCAAGGGTCGTTACAAGCTGATGGATGCCTACATGGATAAGGTAGGCACCGCTGGCACAACCATGATGCGCCGCACATGTACGGTTCAAGTGAATCTTGATTTTGGGTCCGAGGTCGACATGGTGCAAAAACTGCGCGTTGCCTTGGCTCTACAGCCTGTTGCGACGGCATTGTTTGCGAACTCTCCCTTCTTTGAGGGGAAACTGAACGGACATAAATCGTGGCGTGGCCGCGTGTGGCGGCATCTTGATGCCGACCGCACAGGCATGTTGCCATGGGTGTTTGAAGACGGCATGGGCTTTGAACGCTGGGTTCAATATGCCCTCGATGTACCGATGTACTTTGTTTACCGCGATGGGAAATACATTAACGCATTGGGTATGTCCTTTCGTGATTTCCTAAAGGGCAATCTGCCTGCATTGCCGGGTGAAACGCCAACCCTATCGGATTGGGCTGATCACCTAACAACGGCTTTCCCTGAGGCGCGTATCAAGAAATTTATGGAAATGCGCGGTGCCGATGGTGGGCCGTGGCGCCGTCTGTGTGCGCTTCCTGCATTTTGGGTTGGTCTGATGTATGACCAAACCGCTTTGGACGGCGCATGGGATTTGGTGAAGAATTGGACTGCTGAACAGCGCGAAGAACTGCGCGTTGCTGCGTCGGTCGACGGATTGCAAGCGAAGGTAGATGGCATCAACATGCACGACATTGCGCGCGAAGCAGTGGCCCTAAGCCACAGTGGTTTGGTCGCTCGTGGGCGCAGTGGTGCTGGTGGAATGGTTCCTGATGAAACGCATTTCTTGAACGCGCTGCATGAAAGCATCGAAAGCGAAAAAACACCTGCTGACGAATTGCTAGATCGCTATCATGGCGATTGGAATGGCGACATTTCCAAAGTTTTTGGCGAATATTCTTACTAAACGTAGGGGCGGTGCCCCTATGGCTTTATCTTACTTCGCACCAATCTTTGGCTCAGTGCCTGCGCGGATACGCTTGATGTTTTCGCGGTGACGGAAAAACACCATCAATGTCAGGAAAATGCCCATGAACAGGGCCGTTCCTTCGCCCATTCCGACCAACAGGAATGTTGAGGTGGCTGCTGAAACGAGTGCGCCCATTGATGAAAGGCGCCATAAAAAAGCGCCGATCAGCCACGCGGCGCAACAGGCGGCACCCACTGGAAACGAATAGGCCAGCATGATGCCAAGGAATGTTGCAACGCCTTTGCCGCCATTAAACTTCAGCCAAATTGGGAAGCAGTGACCCAACATTGCCATAACTGCGGCCAGTTGTGCGGCGTCTTCGCCTGCGAAGTTACGAGCCAAAAGAAGTGCAACGGCACCTTTGGCTGCATCAAAGATCAGAGTGAGTGCGGCAGCTTTCTTGTTCCCAGTCCGTAGAACGTTTGTCGCGCCGATATTCCCAGAACCAATGTCGCGCAGGTTTCCAAGGTTCATCATGCTGGCCACAACCATCCCAAACGGGATTGAGCCAAGAAGATAACCAATGGTTGCCCAAAGGGTCAGAACAACGGCCGAGTTTTCGATTATAGGCATTGCTTATGTTCCGTATACTTTGTTGCCGCTGACGTAGGTTGCGATCACTTTACCCTGCATCCGCTGCCCGTCAAATGGCGTGTTGTGGGATTTAGATTTCAGAGTGGCGCGGTCCATTACGAATGGTGCGTTTGGATCAAACAGGACCAAATCTGCGGGTGCCCCAACGCTTAGGCGACCAGATGGCAGGCCAAGGCGTGAAGCAGGGTTGAATGACATTGCGCGCCATAGGGTTGGCAGATCGATGATGTCGGCATGGACCAAGCGCATAGCGGCAGGGAGGAAGGTTTCCAAAGCAACGGCACCGCTTGCGGCCTCTTCAAAGGGCAGGCGTTTGCTTTCTTCATCTTGGGGCGTGTGCATCGAACTGATAATATCGATCAGGCCAGAGGCAACGGCTTCCGCAACTGCAAGGCGGTCTTCTTCTTCGCGCAACGGTGGCTTGATCTTAAAGAAGGTTCGATAATCTGCCACGTCCAGCGCATTAAGCGTTAGGTGGTGGATCGACGTACCTGCAGTGATGTCTAGACCGTTTGCTTTGGCACGCTCCAATGCTGGCAACGCCCGCGCGGTCGTGATTTGATCGGCGTGATAGCGTGCGCCTGTCATCTCAACCAATGCGATGTCGCGATCTAACCCCATGCGCTCGGCCATAGCTGTGACGGCAGGTAGGCCACGTAAAGATGCGAATTTACCCGAAGTTACGGCAGCCCCTCTGCTCAGAATTGGCTCTTGAGGATGTGCGATAACCAACGCACCCAGCGAACGGGCATAGGTCAATGCGCGGCTGAACACTTTGGTATCCACAATCACGCTGTCACAATCGGTGAAGGCAACAGCACCTGCGTCTTGAAGAAAACCGATCTCCGTCATCTCGCGACCTTCGCGTGCTTTGGTCAAAGCAGCCATCGGGTGGACATGCACAGGTGCAGCCTCACGGGCACGGCGGATTACGAACTCAAGTGTTTCAGGGTTGTCGATTGTTGGATTTGTATCGGGACGTGTTACCATTGTGGTAACGCCGCCAGCGGCAGCGGCTTGGCCTGCAGTGCGAAAGCTTTCCTTGTGACGTTCGCCAGGTTCACACACTTTAACGCCGATATCGACAATGCCCGGAGCCAGATATTTACCTGCGCAATCGATAACGGTCGCACTGTCATCCGTCGTGGCCGCGTCATCGTAAACAGCGACAATCATGCCGTCTTCGATCAGCAAGCTGCCAAGTGTTTCTGTCGCTGCATCAGGGTCTATCAAACGAGCGTTTGTAAACAAGATGCGGTTTGGGTGTGTCATGAGCCAATCCATATGATGAGGCCGGTAAAGGCGAACATAAACAACAGGGCATAGGTGGCGATGCGCCCAGACATGGCAGCCTGCGAAGGGACTTTCTTTGCAGATTTTATATCATCGTTACCAGTGCCCAATTGCGCACTGTCATCGGGGAGTTTTTTGAATGTCACAGGCGTGCCTTCAGTGAAAAATGTCGCGATATGGCGCAGGGGTGATTGTGGATGAAGCGTTTGTTTGTCTTGCCCAAAGGCTGATGAAAGAACCAGCAGCACATGGCCTTTGATTGCGTCTAGTTGAACGTGCATCTCGTCAATTTCTTCCTCGGGAACTTCGTTGCCAGTCATCAGGTATCCAGCAAGGCCAAGCCCCTCAAGGTCACTGACATGAAACACTTCCACAAAGGTTTCATCCAAGTGCGCCGCGCCTAAAGCGGCTTTGGCATTAAACGTATCCATTTGATCTGACAGCATGTCGATCGCAAACAGGCGGACCACGCCTACTTCAAAAGCTGGAATTTGCATTGTTGTACTCATGGTTCAGCCTCTGACGCCATGGCGGCACGAAGAGTTTCACAAACAGCTTTTGGGTTGGTTAGGTAAAACATCGTGACCGCAGTTCCATTGGTCATGCGCAATTGAACATTCCAAAGGAAACGCTGATGAACTGATGAGATTTTGGACAGTGGGAGGGCACGTTCTTCCATGTCTTCGTGAATATTTTCGTAAACCAATTCGTTTGGTGCCAATGTCCAGATGGATTTGTGGTGGGCCAACCACTGTGTGAAGTCATCAAGGACAAACATGTAAATCACGCACAGCGCAATCGAGGCTGTAAATGCTGTCGTTCCGTCCACAAACGGCCAAGCTGGCGAAATCATCACATAGGTCACCAGAAAAATACTGCAACAGCGCAAGCCAAAGGCCTGCAGCGAGGGTCGCCATATTTCTAATGGCTCAAGGCTCATGCAGTGCCTTTTAGATTGCGTGCCAAAAGGTCCATTGCGGCCATGCGCACTGCAACACCCATTTCAACTTGCTCTTGGATTACACTGCGGTTGATGTCGTCTGCGATGTCGCTGTCGATCTCAACGCCGCGGTTCATTGGGCCAGGGTGCATAACAATCGCGTTGGGTTTTGCATGGGATAGCTTTTCAGCATCCAGACCATAGCGGTGATAATACTCACGCTCTGATGGGATAAATCCACCGTCCATCCGTTCCTTTTGCAGGCGTAGCATCATCACGACGTCTACGTCTTTTAGGCCCTCGTCCATGTTGTCGAACACTTCAACACCAAATTCTTCGATACCTGATGGCATCAACGTCGGCGGACCAATCAGACGGATGCGGTTTTCCATCTTGCCCAAAAGCATGATGTTGGACCTGGCTACGCGGCTGTGGGCAATATCGCCGCAAATCGCGATAGATAGACGGTGCAAACGGCCTTTGGCGCGGCGGATGGTCAATGCATCTAACAACGCTTGGGTCGGATGTTCATGACGCCCATCACCTGCGTTCAAAACCGCGCAGTTCACTTTTTGCGCTAGCAGATCAACCGCACCCGAATGGGGATGGCGCACAACCAACAGATCAGGATGCATCGCATTCAGGGTTAGGGCCGTATCAATCAGGGTCTCACCCTTTTTGACGGATGAGGCCTGCATTGCCATGTTCATGACGTCAGCGCCCAATCGCTTGCCTGCAAGTTCAAAGCTGGCTTGAGTACGCGTTGAGTTTTCAAAGAACATGTTGATCTGGGTCAGGCCAGACAGTACGTCAGAGTGCTTTTTATCGCCACGGTTTAACGCGACATATTCCTCCGCCAGATCAAGGATCGTAGTGATCTCTTCTGGTCGCAGTTGTTCAATCCCCAGAAGATGGCGATGCGGAAATGTCATGTGCGGAACCTCGTGATATTTGCCGCGTTATAGAGGGCGGATCGTGTTGCGGCAAGTATTGTGAGTTTAAACTTATTTATAAAAAATAGGAAAATATTAAGCGTTCTGAAGATGGGGGCGTTTTACCTGTCGTTTTAGACGGGTAGGGTGGGTGTATGGAATCAGTGGATTATCACTCAGCCGCCGCAATGCTGGCATGGCAAATTGAGTTGGGCGCAGATGAATCAATCTGTGATCAGCCGCTTAATCGCTATGAACTGCCTGCAGCCTTGGCCAAACCTGCCAAAGCAGCCGTTGCGAATGATCCCAAAGCACGACCAACGCCTCCGCCGGTCTATGAGGTGCCAAAAGTTGATGGTGCTGCTATTTCACGCGATCTTGCCGCAAAGGCAGGTGATTTGGTTGCCTTAGAACAAGCCGTGGCTGGATTTGAGCATTGTGAGTTAAAGCGTGGTGCCCGCAACATGTTATTCGGCCAAGGTGTTGCAGGTGCTTCTGTAATGGTAATCGGTGACGCGCCCAATCGCGACGATGATCGCGCTGGTGTCTTCCTTGAGGGAGCAAGAGGGCTGCTGTTCGACAAGATGTTTTCGGCAATCGGCCTTTCGCGGACGGGTGAGGCACCAGCAGTCTATTACTCTCATATTATGCCGTGGCGACCACCCCAAGATCGCGATCCTAAGCCAGATGAATTGTCGATGATGAAGCCGTTCATCGAACGCCAAATTACTTTGGTGAACCCAGATGTTTTGATCTTGATGGGAAACATTGCCTGTCAGTGTATGATGGGCAAACGCGGCATGACCCGATTGCGCGGTGATTGGGTCGAAGTGATGGGCAAACCGACGCTACCCATGTTCCACCCCAGCCAATTGATGCGGACCCCGATTGCCAAACGTGATGCATGGGCCGATCTGCTTTCTGTGAAATCACGTATTCAGGACTGAAAGGTCACCGCCATTATGAGCCGAATTGACGAAACTGCCACCTTCATTCCGGTCCGCATTGCTGTCCTCACCGTTTCTGACAGCCGTGGACTCTCTGAGGATCGTTCTGGCGATGTCTTGGTTGGACGGTTGCAAGGTGCAGGGCACACCCTCGCAGATCGCAAAATCCTTACCGATGAGCGCGCGGACATAGCGGCCCAATTGCGCTCATGGTGTGATGACCCTGAAATTGACGTTGTCATCAGCACAGGTGGCACAGGCCTGACGGGGCGTGATGTGACGGTTGAAGCACACCGCGACGTCTATGAAAAAGAGATCGATGCCTTTGGCACGGTGTTCACGATTGTGAGCATGCAAAAGATTGGCACATCTGCGGTTCAAAGTCGTGCCACAGGCGGCGTTCGCAATGGCACTTATCTGTTTGCACTGCCTGGTAGTCCGGGTGCCTGCAAGGACGCATGGGATGAAATTTTGGTGCGCCAACTCGATTTCCGTCATCGCCCCTGCAATTTTGTAGAAATATTACCGCGTTTGGACGAACATCAGCGACGGAAATAAATCGAGCATTCGTATAAACACCAGAGCGCTTGGCATTTGTGCAAAGTGGTCTAGGTTAAAGCTCGGCCTACTTGGGGCTCTTGAGGGATATTTGATGCGGTTTTTAAGACAAAGTTTGGTTGGCGTGTTTCTGGCTGCCATGACGCTTGGATTGCTGGCCTTTGCAGGCCAAATGATTGGTGGCGCGGTTCAGGACCGTATGGGCAAAGAGAACCGCGCACGTCCCACAAAAGAGCGCGTCTTCGCCGTGAATGTTGTGCGCGCAGAAATTGGCATTGAAACCCCGGTTCTGGCCTCCTTTGGCGAAGTGAAAAGTAGACGAACTTTGGAATTGCGGTCGGCATCTGGCGGTCGCGTGATCGAACTGTCAGAGCAATTTGTTGATGGAGGCGAAGTCAGCGCGGGGGATGTGCTGGTCCGGATCGATCCATCCAATGCTCAATCCACATTGTCGCGCGTTCAGGCAGATATTGCAGATGCGCAAGCAGACGCGCGCGATGCACAACGCAGTCTGGCCCTTGCCCAAGACGAACAAATCGCGGCCCAAGAACAGGCAGACCTGCGCGCAAAAGCGCTGCAACGTCAAAAGGATTTATTAGATCGGGGCGTTGGTACTGCAGCGGCCCTCGAAACGGCTGAACTTGCCGCATCATCGGCCCGTCAGGCCGTTTTGGCGCGCCGCCAATCAGTCACACAGTCGCAAGCGCGTATTGATCAAGCGGCGTCAGCAATCGCGCGCGCACAGATCGCTTTGGCCGATGCCGAACGTGGGCTGGCCGACGCCACTCTTATCGCCCCGTTTGATGGCAAACTCAGTGCGCCCAGTGTTGTTGCTGGACGCCTAGTCGGCGCAAACGAACGGCTGGCGGAACTTATTGACCCGGCTTTGCTAGAGGTCGTGTTTCGCGTTTCCACAGCCCAATACGCGCGTTTGCTTGGGGATGACGGCGATATCCTAAACGCTGATGTCACGGTTGTCTTAGATGTTTCTGACGTTGATCTTGAGGCAAAGGGGCGCATCAGCCGCTCAAGTGCTGGATCAGATGCAGGGCAAACAGGGCGACTGTTGTTTGCGCAGCTCGACGGCAGCGTTGGCTTTAAAACAGGCGATTTCGTTCAGGTGCGTGTAAAAGAACCAACTGTACGCGGCGTTGTTCGTCTTCCCTCTTCCGCACTGGATGCCAACAGCAGCGTCTTGATTTTAGGAACCGAAAATCGTTTAGAAGCGATCGATGTGTCTTTGGTGCGCCGTCAGGGTGATGATGTTCTTGTGCGCGCCCGTGGCCTGGAAGGGCGCGATGTGGTCGAAGCACGCTCGCCTTTGTTAGGTGCTGGTATTGTCGTTAAACCACTGCGGGGCGGCGTTGATGAAGCTCCCAAGGCACCGTCGATGGTCGAACTCTCTGATGAACGTCGCGCCAAAATAATTGCCTTTATCGAGGGCAACAATCGTATGCCGGCAGAGGCCAAGGCACGTATCCTTTCACAACTTTCCGAACCTCAAGTGCCTGCCAAAGTGGTTGAGCGCATTGAGGGACGGATGGGGGGCTAACCCGTGCGCCAAATACCTAACGCCGCAGGCGGTATTCTCTCATATTTCACCCGTCACCGTACCATTGCGAACCTTTTGCTGGTGATCATGGTCGTTGCGGGCTTGATGGCGATCCCAAATATGCGGGCCCAATTTTTTCCTGATGTTATCATCGACAATGTGTCGGTCAGCACGCAGTGGAAAGGGGCTGGGGCTGAAGATATCGATGCCGGCATTATCCAAGTCCTCGAACCGGGGTTGCTGGCGGTTGAGGGAGTCGATAGCTCCTCAAGCGTCTCGCGTGAGGGGTCTGGCAGCATCGTCCTTGAGTTTGTCGCGGGCTGGGATATGGCGCGTGCGGCTGATGATGTGCAATCTGCAATTGATAGTATTTCGACCCTCCCAGAGGACGCTGATGAACCCAAGGTACGGCGCGGCGCATGGCGTGATCGCGTCACGGACGTCGTCATCACAGGCCCAATCGCCCCTCAACAGTTGGGGCTGTTTGCCGATGAATTCGTAACCCGTTTGTTCGCCGAAGGCGTAACACGCAGCACAATTCGTGGCGTCGCCGCACCCCAAGTGCTGATCGAAGTGCCATCTGCGCAGTTGATTGCCAACGATGTCACCATGTCCCTAATCGCCAGCGCGATTGCGGCAGAGGTGAATGCTGATCCCGCAGGTGACGTTGCAGGGGCAAACGCCCGCGTGCGCACTGGAACCCAAAAGCGTAGCGTTGAAGAAGTCTCCGGCGTAGTTTTGCGGTCAAACCCTGATGGCAGCACGCTAACAGTTGGTGAAGTGGCACGGGTGTTGCGCCAAGGCGTGGACCGCGATCGTGGTTATTTCGTTGGTGATCACCCTGCAATTTCCATTCGGGTCGACAGATCGAATGATGGTGATGCAATCGAAATGCAAGCGGTGGTTCAAGAGGTAGCAGACACCTTGCAGCTTACGTTGCCCCGCGATGTATCCATCAGTTTGATCCGCGCTCGGGCCGAAGCAATTTCAGATCGCCTTGACATCTTGATCGACAACGCGCTGGTAGGATTGATGTTGGTTGTCGCATTGCTGTTTTTATTCCTCAATGCACGCACCGCATTCTGGGTTGCCGCGGGTATTCCCGTTGCCCTGATGGCTGCAATCGCTTTGATGTATATCGGTGGACTGACGATTAATATGATCAGCCTTTTTGGTTTGATCATCACGCTGGGTATCGTTGTGGATGACGCGATTGTCGTGGGTGAACATGCCGATCACCGTGCTCGTCATTACGGCGAAGCCCCCGTTATAGCCGCTGAAAATGCAGCGCGGCGCATGGCGATGCCAGTGTTTGCCGCCACCTTAACAACGGTCATCGCATTCTTTGGACTGGTGGCTGTGGGTGGTCGTTTTGGCAGTTTGATCGCGGATATTCCGTTTACAGTTATCGCGGTTTTGATCGCTTCGCTTGTTGAATGTTTCCTGATCCTGCCCAACCACATGTCCCATGCGTTGGTCGCCGTGAACAAACGTCGCTGGTATGATTTGCCAAGCCGTGTGGTGAATATTGGGTTCGATTGGTGTCGTACCAACTTATTTCGCCCCTTTATGGGGTTGGTCATTCGTGCCCGTTATGTTGTGCTAGCTGGCGTCGTCGCTGTGCTGGCCAGCCAAGTGATCCTTGTTATCAGTGGTGAGGTGCAATGGCGTTTCTTTAATGCGCCTGAACGTGGTTCCGTCACCGGAAACTTTGCGATGACTGAGGGGGCAACGCGCGAAGACACTCTTGAAATGATGCGCGAAATGCAACGCGCCACCAATGCTCTGGCGGCAAAGCGCGAGGCAGAAACTGGCGTTAACCCTGTCGATTTTATCATGGCCGAAGTGGGTGGCAATGCGGGGCGCGGCCTTGCAGGTGCAGAAAGCAAAGATGGCGATCTTCTGGGTGCGATTTCAATCGAATTGATCGATGCCGATTTACGCAAAGGGTATTCCAGCTTTGCCTTTGTGTCTGAATTGCAAGACATGGTGGCAAACCATCCGCTTGTTGAAACGGTCAGTTTCCGTTCATGGCGCTCTGGCCCGGGTGGGGACGGGATGTCGGTTCAGTTCTTTGGCGCAGATACTGATGTATTAAAGGCTGCCAGTCAGGACCTGCAAAAGGCTTTGGCCATCTACCCAGAGGTCAGCGCGGTTCAAGACAATTTGGCTTATGACAAAGAGGAACTGATTTTGGACCTCACGGCCCAAGGTCAGGCGCTTGGCTTTACCATCGACACATTAGGGCGTGCGTTGCGCAATCGCCTGAATGGCATTGAGGCGGCGACATTCCCTGATGGGGCCCGTAGTGCCAGCATCCGTGTTGAAGTGCCCAGCAGCGAGTTGACCGCAGATTTCATGGAGCGGATGCAGATGCGTGCGCCAAGTGGCATCTACGTTCCCTTGGCTGATTTGGTCAGCGTTGAACGCCGTACTGGCTTTAGCACCGTACGCCGCGAAAACGGGGTGCGTCTGATTTCTGTAACGGGTGATGTATCAGAGGATGATCCAGCCCGTGCCACCGAAATTAATCGCGCTTTGGAAGAAGAGATTCTACCAAATATTGCGTCCACGCGTCAGATCGAATGGCGGATGACGGGCCTAAGTGAACAGGAAAGCACGTTCTTAAATGATGCCATGACGGGTCTGATCTTGTGTCTGACCGGTATTTATCTTGTACTGTCGTGGGTCTTTGGCAGTTGGACGCGTCCTATGGTGGTTATGGCCATAATCCCCTTTGGGTTGATTGGAACAATCTATGGTCACGCTGCATGGGGTGTTCCCCTTAGCATGTTCACGGTTATTGGTTTGCTGGGGATGACAGGTATCATCATCAATGACTCAATCGTTTTGGTGACATCCATTGACGAATACGCCGAAGACCGCGGGCTGGTTCCCTCTATCATCGACGGTGCATCAGATCGTTTGCGCCCGGTGATGCTGACAACATTGACCACCGTTCTAGGTATGTCGCCCCTGCTATATGAGGGGTCACAACAAGCGCAGTTTTTGATGCCGACCGTGATTACGCTGGTTTATGGCCTTGGGTTCGGGATGGTGCTGGTGCTGTTGGTTGTACCCGCGTTGATCGCCGCACAACACGATGTCTCACGCCACATTACCGCGATGCGTCGTGGTGTGAGATCGCGGGCCAGTGGTGTCGCATGGGGCCTTCGCGCCCTCTGGGTCGCGGTCTTTGCGTGGGGTGGGGTAACATTGGGCTGTGCAATATGGTTCAAACAATTGCCAGAGCAGATTACAAACGCATTCCCGATGGCGGCAAACATGTCGCCAATGACAGGGGCGTTGGGCCTTTTCATAATCGGCAGCGCAGCACTGGTTCTAACCACCTACATTATCCTAGCGCTTGGCTTTCAGATCGGCGCATTGCGCAGACGCCGCGCTGCTTAACCGGCGCTGCAGCCGCGAATATCAATGGTGTGGTTCGATCCCAGAATGGTTATGCGCACGTCAGAGCGGGTCACCGAAAACGCGGTACCTGATGAATGGAACATCTGTGAGACGGCAACCAACTGACTTCCTTTGCGGGTGGTTACAGGTTCGCTGACCCAGATGGTGTCTTGACCTGCTTCAATAACAGTCTCTTCACGGCCACCAGCTGATGGAACGGTCACACGTGCCTCAATCTGCATCCCGTTATCAGTTGGGGTTAGGTGACAAGTTGCGGATTTCACGCCAGCTTCAGACGCGGAAAATGGGGCAGAGGCTAAGGCAGATGCAATTTCTGGGGTAGGAAATGAACCTACACCCTCCAGCTTAGCGTCAAATTTCAAAGTGTAGGGCGCACAAATGTCTGAACAGATGCCGATGTCCATACGACCCTTTAGGCGGATCGGTTGGCCATCGTGTTTGGGGGCGATGTGTAGGGGGATGACCAACTGCTTTTTATATCCAATAGAGCGGACGCCACTGTCATAAACAACTTTGGGCTGCGGCCATGTGATCTGCATCTGACCAATGTTGCGCGCACCTTTCCAGCTGAACAGCGGGGGAATACCAGAATCACCGGGGGCACGCCAATAGGTCTTCCATCCATCCTCCAACGACAACTTGATTGCAGCGACACGGCGACCGTCTGCGAGTTCCCAACCTTGCAGAACCTCAACCGAAACGGGGGGATGGTCGCTTGCTAAAATTGGAATTGCCATAAGGGCGGTAAGGGCAATAGCGGACATTGAAGTTTTGATCATAACCCATAAATGGAGAGCACCGGACGAAAAGCCAAGTCACGATGGAGTTAGCTATGTTTCGCTGCTGCTCACACTCTCATGTTTATGGCACTTGCGCCACAGTATGCGAACGGCGCAGAATAGAGCCAAGAACCGAATGTTGGAGAGACGCGTGACCACGAACCCAATTGAAATGTCTGGACAATTGGCTGGCAAAGTGTTGATCGCTATGCCCAACATGGGCGACACGCTGTTTGACCAATCGGTGATTTATCTTTGTGCTCACTCTGAGGAAGGGGCGATGGGGCTCATCGTCAATAAACCCGCAGAGGGTGTGGTTTTGGGTGATGTACTGGGTCAATTAGATGTCGAGGTGAACCCTAAGGTCCAGAAAATGGGGGTTCACGTGGGTGGTCCCGTCGAAACAGCGCGGGGATTCGTTCTGCACACCCGTGATTTTCAATCCGACCTTCACAGTCTGAATGTTGACGAAGACTTTGCGATGACTGGTACTATGGATGTGCTTGAGGCGATGGGCCAAGCCAAAGGGCCAATGCGGTCGCAACTGATGTTGGGATATTCTGGGTGGGGCGCAGGGCAGTTGGAAGAGGAGATTCGCCAAAATGGCTGGCTGATCTGTGAAGCATCGCCCGAATTGGTGTTTGAAACGGATGACGGTGACAAATGGCCAAAAGCATTGGCCAGCATCGGTGTTAGCCCTTTGACGCTTTCTGCATCTGCGGGCCGTGCCTAATTCAACGCGGCGCTGCAGCCCGACGTAAACGATCATTTATCGCGCGGCCCAAACCCGTTTGAGGGATAGGGGCAATCGCAATTGGTTTTCCGATCTTGTCCAATTGATGAAGGTGATCAAACAGGTTGGCTGCGGCCACAATCAAGTCGGCATTTTCTGATAGGTTAAGATCACATTGCATTGGGCCAAAGCCTAAGAACAGTTCATCGCTCATAGCACTGGATACGTTTAACCGCACCACCTCGTTTGGCGCGTAGTGGGATTCCATCTGGCCGGGGGCAGTGATTGTTTTTGGGGTCTCTTGTGACAGACCAACGCTCAGCATCTTTTCAATTGTCTCAACGGCAACTCCGCCGTGGCGCAGCAACGCAACATCGGGCGCTAGGCCCAGAATTGTACTTTCCAACCCAACGGTGCATGCACCGTCATCCAATACGGCCGCGATTTTGCCAAATAGACCGTCCAAGACATGTTGCGCGGTTGTTGGACTAATGCGGCCTGACGGATTGGCCGATGGCGCAGCGATTGGTGCATTTGCCAATTCCAATAGGCGCTGGGCGGTAGGATGGTTTGGAACGCGTATCGCCAATGTTTCCAAGCCAGCGGTCACCAATGATGACAAACCATGCCCTTCGCGCAGCGGCAGCACTATCGTCAACGCGCCGGGCCAAAATTGGTCTGCCAAGAGTTGGGCAGTCTCGTTCCACATCACATATTTCTGGGCACTGGCAACATCAGGCACATGGACGATCAACGGATTAAAGCTGGGCCGTCCTTTGGCTTCATAAACGCTTGCGACAGCTTTTCCGTTTCGCGCGTCAGCACCCAATCCGTAAACGGTCTCGGTTGGAAAGGCGACCAAATCACCACTTTGTAGCAAGCCAGCAGCGCGCGCCAAATCCGCATCATTTGCATGAAGGTGCAGTGTTTGCATCGTGCTTATATTGCCCCCTACGTGACGCGGCGTTTTGATTGCCTGTTTTGGTGATGCACCTCATGGTGCGTTTAAACCAGTCTAATACAAGGCCATCCGCTGCTTGCCAAGCTGGGCAATGTGCGAAGCCCTGTGCACCGACGTTATACCGACGTTAAACAGATGCCGATTTTAAGAGGTTCAGATGCCATACCGCGCCCCCCTTGATGAATATAACTTTCTTTTTGACCACGTTGTTGGGTTGGGCAAAGTCCGCCAAACAGATCGGTTTGAGGATGCGAGCGATGACCTGACCCGTGCCATTCTGACTGAAGCTGGAAAACTGTGTGAAGAGGTCATGGCTCCCCTTCAACGGGCTGGTGACATGACCCCATCCTACCTTGAAAACGGTGTTGTTCGCACGGCAGATGGATATGCCGATGGCTTCAAGGCGATTGCGGAAGGCGGATGGATTGGCATGTCTGCTGACCCTGCATTTGGCGGCATGGGTTTGCCCATGACTGTGACCACAGCGGTCAATGAAATGATGTCTGCAGCCTGTCTATCCTTGCAGCTTGCGCCTTTGATGTCACAGGGTCAGATTGAAGCGCTTGAGCATCACGCATCTGACGCAATCAAAGACATTTATTTGTCCAAACTGATATCAGGCGAATGGACAGGAACTATGAACCTGACCGAACCTCAGGCTGGGTCTGATGTCGGGGCGCTAAGTTCCAAGGCTGAAGAGAATGGTGATGGCACCTACCGCGTGAGTGGCCAGAAAATATACATTTCTTGGGGCGATAATGATTTCTCTAGCAACATTTGTCATCTTGTTTTGGCCCGTTTGCCCGGTGCGCCTGCAGGTACGAAAGGCATCAGCCTTTTCCTTGTTCCCAAATACTTGCCAGACGAAAACGGTGAAGCTGGTGTCGCCAATTCACTGAAAGTTGTGAGCCTAGAGCACAAGATGGGTCTGCATGGATCGCCAACTTGCGTGATGCAATATGATGATGCTACCGGCTGGCTTGTCGGTCCAGAGGGCGGTGGCATGGCGGCCATGTTTACCATGATGAACAACGCGCGTTTGGGTGTCGGATGCCAAGGGATCGGCGCAGGCGAGGGTGCCTATCAACACGCACTGGCCTACGCACTGGATCGCAAACAAGGCCGCACACCGGTTGAGGGTGGCAACGGCACAATCGTGGATCACGCCGACGTGCGCCGTATGTTGTTGAGCATGAAAGCCGACCTATTCGCGTCTCGCGCCATCGCATTGTCCTGCGCCGTAGCCATCGACATGGGCACCGCCACGGACGAGGCCGAATGGAAAGCCCGCGCAGCATTTCTTACCCCCATCTCCAAAGCCTTCGGCACCGACGTCGGTATCGAAGTTTCCAATACAGCCCTTCAGGTCCACGGTGGCATGGGTGTGATCGAAGAAACAGGGGCTGCGCAGTACTCTCGTGATGTGCGGGTGACTGCGATTTATGAAGGCACAAATGGTATCCAAGCAATGGATTTGGTCGCTCGTAAGATGATGGATGGTGGCGAAGTTGCCAATGGTCTGATCGATGAGATTGAGGCCCATGCTGAGGCAGCACGCGATCGCTTCCCCAACATGGCTGATGACGTCTGGCAGGCATGTGAAAGCCTGCGGGAGGCAACGGATTGGCTGAATTCGGAAACTGATCTAAATCAAAGGTTTGCAGGTGCTGTTCCATACTTACGTGCTTTCGCACGGATCCTAGGTGGACATATGCATTTGGCTGCGGCCTTGGCAGACAATAAGGGTGGCAAACGCGAAAAATTGGCGCGATTCTATATCAAACGCCTGATGCCAGAATACGTTGGATTGTTGGCACATGCCCAGTCTGGTGCTGAAGATTTGTATGCGATCACGGTCGAAGAATTGGTATCCTGATGGGTGATATTGCGCCTAAAGGCCTGAACTACCCATGGGAAGCGCCACCTGAACATGGTGTTCCGATTGAAGTTGCTGAAGGGGTCCTTTGGTTCCGCCTTCCGCTGCCGATGAAGTTGGATCACGTGAATGTTTATGCATTGGATGAGGGTGACAGCTGGACGGTTATCGACACCGGTTTTGCGTCAAAAAAGTGCAAGGCAATCTGGCAAGGTATGATGGATGGCCCATTGGGCGGCAAGCCGATCAGCCGTGTGGTTGTGACCCATCACCACCCAGACCACATTGGTTTAGCGGGATGGTTAAAAAGCGATTTTGGGGCTGAGCTTGTTACCACACGGACAGCATGGCTGACCGCACGTATGCTAACTTTGGATGTTCAAGAAGTGCCCAACGCTGAAACATTGGCGTTTTATAAACTGTCTGGGATGGATGCTGAGTTATACGCGAAACGTGCAACTGAACGCCCTTTCAATTTTGCCGATATCGTTGCACCTATTCCTTTGGGGTATACACGAATCCAAGAAGGTGAGCAGATCAAAATGGGTGGCCGCACGTGGGACATTCATATGGGGAATGGTCATGCGCCGGAGCATGCCACCTTCTGGAGTCAAGATGACAATCTGGTCCTCGCAGGCGATCAAATCCTATCTTCCATCAGCCCGAACGTTGGCGTTTATGCAACGGAGCCAATGGCCGACCCCATTGGTGAATGGCTAGAGGCCTGTGAACGCCTGAACCTATTGGTGCAGGATGATCACTTGGTGCTGGGCGGCCATAAGTTGCCGTTTACAGGTTTGCCGCAACGCATGCGTCAGCTGATTGAAAATCACCATAGCGCTCTGAAACGGTTGGAAAAATACATTGAACCGCCAAAATCAGCGTCAGAATGTTTCTCTTGTTTGTTCAAAAGACCGATAGGTGAGGGCGAATATGGGCTCGCACTTGTTGAGTCTGTCGCGCATTTATCGCACCTATATCAAACAGGCCTTGCGACTCGTGAACTGCGTAGCGACGGCGCGTGGGTGTACCAAAGCAAAGGATAAAGCATGGGCGATTGGGTTAAGACAGCAGAAGCCGTAGAAGCAGACGCGCTGCCACGTGTTCACGAAGTGCATGCAGATCCCGCGACGCCTAATGCTGGTAACAATCCTGTCCCAAGTGGCGTCGCCAAGACACCGGTGCAAAAGAAAAGCTAAGCGCAATGGGCTTATGAACGCCTGATCATCTACCTTAAGAACTTTGAGGAGCAGCTTGATAACGAACATGAGGCTGCGATGGGGTTTTCTGGTGGTGACGCCGGTGTTCTAAAAATTGAAGGTATGGGTTATTATGACCCTGATACTGTGACATTTTATGGAACGGACCCAGCGGGTGGTCGCACTCAGTTAGTGCAACACGTCACCCAGCTGAATGTAATGCTGCGGGCCGTACCTAAGGATGTTGAAAAGGCTGAACCCAACTGCATTAGTTTTCGTTTGGCTCAAGATTTGGATGACGACAACGAACAGCCAGTTGAGGGTGTATGAACAATTTACACAATGTTTCTGGCCTGTGCCCCTTTGACGTGGTGACAGCGCGTGCCAGTTGATATAACCAGCACGAAATTATTGAGACCAATTCTACCAAGGAGAGACACATGGCTGAGCATAAACACGGCGAAATGAATTCAGAAACTCAAAAGAGCAGCTATGATGCGTTCATCAAATTCGGAACATGGTCCATCGTGGTTGTGATTGGGATTTTGGTATTTATGGCGATTTTTGCACGTTAATTTAAATTAGTTGTTTGGGGTTTAGGGTGTGCGGATTTTAGCGAGTTTAATAGTCGTTGCGTTTTTGGTGGCATGCTCATCTCAGCCCGCAAGCATCCAAGCAACTGACGAAATTATTGCGGAAACTGCGTATCGTGCGCCGGGACCTACGACAATGACGTTGATCACAATGATCGACAATGGCACGCAATCAGGCGCGCATACCGCCCTGATAGTCAACGGATCACAACGTGTGATTTTTGATCCTGCTGGATCATTCCAAAATGAAAGAGTGCCGCGCCGCGATGACGTGTTGTACGGTATTCGCCCTGCTGTCTTGGCAGCTTATAAAGGTGCGCACGCCCGTTCTGAGTATCACATTGTGCTGCAAACGGTTGAAGTTAGGCCAGACGTCGCTGAACAAGCGATTCGTTTGGCTATTGCCCGTGGCAGCGTTGGTGATGCGCAATGTGCTGCTTCTACTATTGCTTTGTTAAAGCAACTTGATGGTTTCTCGCAGATGTCGAGCACCTTGTTCCCCAAGCGCTTGATGAACAATTTTGCGACGCTTCCAGGCGTTCAGACAGAGAAGTATTACGAAGATGATGAAGGTACGATCCTTGATGGCATCGCCAAGGTTCAACTTTAATCTAACGTCTCTGCTTAACCGAATAAGTACAACCCAAGCCCAAGAGTGATAGCACCTGTGCAAATTGCAACGATGACGTTGCGGGTCCATGCGCCAACGCTGAAGGTCACGATTGCAGCAATCAAGCGAACAGGTTCAGGACCGGTATTTGCTTCGTTGGACAGTGCAACCATTGGTGCGATCAGTGCGGGGATAATCGCGACAGCTGTATAGCGCAGGTATCTAAGCGCCCATGCTGGTAGTGGGCGATCCCCAACCAACCCCAAGAACGAAAAGCGCAGCATGAAGCTGCCGATTCCCAAAGCAAAAATGATGAACCAAAGGCTGCCTTTGTCGATCATGGCCCAGCCTCTTGTTTACTTGTAACCCAAACTTCGGTCCGTGATCCGGCTGCCATGCCTGCAAATCCTGCGATAATCAGGCCCAGTGAATACGGAACGTTGATGCAGATTAAACTGACAACGATTGCCGTGATCGCAGCAACTAGGTGTGACAGGCTGCGTATCATCGGGGCAATCATTGATAGGAACGCGATTGGCAGGGCAAAGTCGATCGGGATGCTTGGTGACAGTTGGGTGCCCAGTGCTGCGCCCAGAAAGCTACAAATGAACCATGCGCCCATGACTAAGGTACATGTCCCAAAATAATACGCTGTGCGCTGTGGTACGCTCATGTTTGGTGCATCTTCGAATTTCGCATGCGCCAATGCATAACTTTGGTCGACCAACATGTATGACATCAAAACCCGTTGCCAAAGGGGTGCCGTCCCAAGGTAAGGTGTGATGGCAGCGGAATACATCGCAACGCGCAGGTTCACAGCGAGTGCAGAAATCAAAACGATCAAGGTTGGCGCTTCTTTTTGCATCAACTCAAGGGCAGTGAATTGGGCGGCTCCGGCGATGACCACAAAGGAAAAGCTCATGACCTCAAAAAGGTTCAAACCAGCTTCAGTTGCGATGACACCAAACAGCACGGCAAAAGGCGCGGCGACCAAGATAAAAGGCGCCCCGTCGCGAACGCCCATCCAGTAGGCGGATTTGGTGGTGGTGGATGTCATTTGAAACTCTTAGATTATTATCAAACGACTAGCTGTCAAAAGGTAGGGATGCAATTGGCAAGATCAGATGA